>OIYQ01000667.1_pt1 | contig 13714 bp, 8 predicted proteins | sample 1588311 | NCBI WGS metagenome assembly OIYQ01 (sample SAMN03283244) | human gut metagenome | biome: human-associated habitat; material: feces | host: Homo sapiens | place: Peru | collected 2012
CTCCTATGAGAGCTGCAAGTCCCCCGCGGCAGATTGAACGCGAAAATGAGATGATCGTTATTTCACATCGCCCTTTTCTTTTGCTTTTCGCAAAAGTTTTAGAACGTTTTACGAACGTGAGAGGAAAAACGTGGTAACATAGGGGTGACTGGTGACTGGTGACTGGTGACTGGTGACTGGTGACTGGTGAGAGCAGCCCTGTCCTTAAACTACTCTTCTGAACCTACTCCCCTTTTTCTATCCTCTTTCTACAAGGAGATTCTATACAATGACACTTGACGAATTACAAATCGGCCAGTCGGCCACGCTCACGACCGTCGGCGGAGAGGGCGCGCTGCGGCAGCATTTTTTGGACATGGGCCTTATCCCCGGAGAAGAGGTGACACTGGTGCGCTTTGCGCCTTTGGGCGATCCCATGGAGATTATGGTGCAAGGCTATGAGCTGACGCTCAGAAAAGACGATGCGCAAAAGATTGAAGTGACGAATGTGCATCAGGCAGCGGTGAAAGCCGGAAAGCACCTGCGAGTGGAAACATCCACGTATCTTCATCCCGGTCTCGGTGAGCCCGGCAAGTATCATGAGGAGTCAAAGTACTCGGATGTAAAGCCGATCGAAGGCAGACTGACCTTTGCACTCGTCGGCAATCAGAACTGCGGCAAGACAACGCTCTTCAACCAGCTGACCGGCTCCAACCAGCATGTCGGCAATTTTCCCGGGGTCACGGTCGATCAGAAGACGGGCGTGATCCGCGGCTATCCGGAGGCAGAGGTGGTGGATCTGCCGGGGATCTATTCTCTCTCTCCGTACACGAGTGAGGAGATCGTCTCTCGTGAATTTATCCTCAAGCAAAAGCCGACGGGGATCATCAATATCGTGGATGCGACGAATCTCACGCGCAATCTGTATCTCACCATGCAGCTGATGGAGCTTGATATACCGATGGTGCTTGCGATCAATATGATGGATGAAATGAAAAACAATGGAGGCTCCATCCTGATCAATGAGATGGAGCGGCTCTTGCAGATCCCGGTCGTCCCGATCTCTGCCGTCAAAAATCAGGGGGTGGGCGAGCTCGTGAAGCATGCGATCCATGTCGCACGCTATCAGGAGAAACCGGGCATCACGGATTTCTGCGACAAGAATGACCATCATGGGGCTCTCCACCGCGCCCTGCATGGCATCATGCATCTCATCGAGGACCATGCGAAAGCGGCTGGCATCCCGCTAAGATTCGCAGCCTCCAAGTTGGTCGAGGGGGATCCTCTCGTGGAGCAGGCGCTCGCTCTGGAGGCCAATGAGAAAGAGCTTTTGCGGCACATTCTCGCGCAGCTTGAAGAAGAGCGCGGTCTTGACTGCGCGGCTGCGATGGCGGATATGCGCTTCCTCTTCATCCGCCGCCTCTGTGAACGGACGGTGGTGAAGCCGCAAGAAAGCAAAGAGCATGCGCGCAGCCAGAAAATCGACCGCATTCTCACGGGAAAGTATACGGCCATCCCGATTTTCGTCCTCATCATGGGACTGGTCTTCTTCCTCACCTTCAATGTCATCGGTGCTTTCCTGCAGGACGCTTTGGCAGATGGCATCGATCAGGTGACAGAGTGGGTGGGTGCATGGCTCACGGCAGAGGCGGTGAATCCCGCCATCCGCTCGCTGGTGGTGGATGCCATTTTCCAAGGCGTCGGCAGCGTCCTTTCCTTCGTTCCGGTGATCGCCGTCCTGTTTTTCTTCCTGTCTCTTTTGGAAGACGGGGGCTATATGGCGCGTATCGCCTTCGTCATGGATAAGCTGCTCAGAAAGCTGGGGCTCTCCGGACGCAGCATCGTGCCGCTTCTTGTCGGCTTTGGCTGCACGGTTCCCGCTGTCATGGCGACGCGGACGCTGCCCTCGGAGCGTGACCGCCGCATGACTATCATGCTTATCCCCTTCATGAGCTGCTCGGCCAAGGTGCCGATCTATGCCTTCTTCACGGCGGCCTTCTTCCCGCGAAATGGGGCGCTCGTCATGACAGGACTCTATCTCTTCGGCATCGGGATGGCGATCCTGACCGCCCTCCTCTTCAAGCACACTCTTTTCAAGGGGGAACCGGTGCCCTTTGTCATGGAGCTTCCGAATTACCGCATGCCCGGCATGAAAAATGTTCTGCGCCTCATGTGGGATAAGGCCAGAGATTTCCTCGAGCGTGCTTTCACGGTCATCTTCGTCGGCACCATCATCATCTGGCTTCTGCAGAACTTTGATGTCCGCCTCAATATGGTGGCAGACTCGAAGGACAGCATCCTGGCCCTTGCGGCTGGCGCTGTCGCGCCGCTCTTTGCGCCGCTCGGTCTTGCAGACTGGAGACTCTCGACTGCGCTCATCTCCGGATTCATGGCCAAGGAGAGTGTCGTCTCTACCCTGACGGTCCTCTATGGGACGGAGGGAAATCTCTCTTCGCTTCTGACACCGGGCATGGCGCTCACTTTCCTGACCTTTTGCCTGCTCTACACGCCCTGCATCGCGGCGATCACCTCCGTCAAGCGGGAGAATGGGACTGGATGGGCTGTGGGGATGATTGCCTTCCAGTGTGTCATCGCCTGGCTCGCCGCCTTCGCGGTGCATCTCATACTGTCTGCATTGGGTGTGGCATAAGGACAAGAAAATACAAACTTTCATACGAGACTTTTGCGGATACGGGCAAAGAGTCACGTATGAAAGTTTTTTGCTTTTCTATGCGAAGAATCGTTTTGTATTGACGGCTTTTCTTTTTGGGTGCTATGATGAGAAAAACGTGAAGAAAAGGAGACTCTTATGATTCAAAAACTATGGAAGAAGAAAGCGCTGCTCGCCCTATTCCTGTGTGTGGGGGCGTCGGGGCTGATGGCAGGATGCGGACAGACCGCGCCGAAGGCGAGTGCGGTAGCTGTGAAGACGCTCCCTGTGCAGAAGAAAGATGTCGCCGTCTCAAAGCAGTATGCAGGACAGGTAAAGGCACTCGATGCTGTCTCGATCAAGCCGAAGGTGTCGGGGACGATCGTGGAGAAGTATATCCAGAGCGGGCAGTTTGTCGAAAAAGGACAACCGCTCTACAAGATCGATGACCGCCAGTACTCGACAGAGGTGCTCTCCGCGGAGTCCAATGTGGATAAAGCCCTGACGACACTGAACAATTCGAGGATCGATCTCAATCGCTATGAGAAGCTCGCAGAGACAGGGGCGATCTCGGAGCAGACGCTGACGACGCAGCGAGCGACGGTTGCGACGAATGAGTCGAATTATCGGAACATGCAGTCGCTCCTGCAGAAGGCACAGGAGAATCTGGATGATACCATCATCCGTTCACCGATTTCCGGCAAGCTCTCTGTGAATGAGATGTCGCCGGGGAGCTTTGTGACGACGGGAAATACGGAGCTGGTCTCTGTCGGCTCCGTGAATCCGATTGCCGTGCAGTTCTCCGTCTCTGAAAATGAGCTTTTGAATTTCAAGCAGGCTGTGATGGAGAATCAGCAAGACGCGCTGCCGCCCGATCAAATGGTCCCCCAGGCGACGCTCACCCTGAGCAATGGCATGAAGCTTTCGGAAGTCTCGAAAAACTATGTGATGGATCGCGAAGTCTCGCAGAGTACGGGGACGATCACGATGAAAGCGATTTTTGAAAATACGGAGCATGTCCTCCTGCCGGGGATGTTCGCTCGCGTGACGCTGACCAGTCCCCTGCAGCAGGATGTACTCCTCGTGCCGGAGCGTGCGGTGCAGCAGGTCCTGGATAAGTCCTTCGTCATCGTGTGCGGCGATAACAATCAGTCCGTCTCGAAGATCGTGACGCTCGGTGATAAGGTGGGCAGCTACTACATCGTGAAGAAGGGGCTCACCGAAAAGGATGTTGTCGTCGTCGAAGGCCTGACGAATCTGAAGGAGGGCCAGACGCTGAATCCGACGGCTGCTACGGCGGAAGAATTGGGATTGTCAATGAAAGATGAATGAGGATTGGCGGCGATGGCGTTCTCATATGGGTTTAAATGGGTTCAGGGTTCAGGTTGATGGGTTCAGGGTTGTGGTGGCAGCTTCGCTGCAAAATATATCTGCGGCGAAGCCGCCACACGAGCTACGTTTGAAAGCAGGTATGAGTGGCTAGGGATTAGGGACTGGGAGCCGCAAGTGACTGGTGACTAGTGACTGGTGACTAAATACCACCTTCGGGCATCGCCCCATATATATTCGCGGCGAAGCCGCCACCTTCATTTCTAATTCCTAATTCCTCATTCGCGCAAAGCTTTCATTCATAATCAGTGGACGGAGCCGCCCCACGAGCTAACCCCGAACCCTGAACCCCGAACCCTGAACCCTGAACCCTAATCCCTAGTCCCTAGTCCCTAGCTACTAGTCCCCAGTCCCCAGTCCCAAGTCACTATACAAACGGAGTTACCTTATGTCAAAATTCTTTATCCGGCGGCCGATCTTTGCGATCGTGGTCTCGCTGATCATTGTGCTTCTCGGGCTGATCTCTCTGGTCAGTCTGCCGATCGCGCAGTATCCGCAGATCTCACCGCCGACCATCAATCTGTCAGCCAACTATACGGGCGCGAATGCGGAGACGGTGAATCAGACTGTCGCGCAGGTGCTCGAGAATCAGCTGAACGGTATCGAAGGCATGGACTATATGTCTTCGACTTCTTCGAATAACGGCAGCTACAGCCTGTCGATCGTTTTCGATCTCGACACGGATGGCAATACGGCCTCTGTCAATGTACAGAATACGGCGAATCTCGCGAAGAACGGGCTGCCGAGCGAGGTGCAGCAGACGGGGCTGTCCGTACGCAAGTCCTCCGGTGATATGGCCCTCATGGTGAATCTGTATTCACCAAACAACACGTATGACACTGCGTTTCTGAAAAACTATGCAGATATTTACCTCTTGGACAAGCTGAAGCGTGTCTCGGGGGTCGGCAACGTGAATGCCTTCGGCTCGACGTATGCGATGCGCGTGTGGCTGAATCCGGACAAGCTCGCGGAGCGCGGGCTCACGGTCTCGGACGTGACGAGCGCTATCAAGGAGCAGAATCAGGCGGCTCCGGCGGGCACGGTCGGCGCACCGCCCACGCCGAAAAATCAGGAGAAGCAGTACAGTGCGAAGGTGGAGGGCCGTTTGTCTACGCCGGAGCAGTTCGGGAATATCATCATCAAGTCGGGAAGCGATGGCCAATTCGTCCGTCTGCGCGATGTGGCAGAGGTGGAAACAGGCGCGCAGAGCTCCTCGGCGGACTCGAAGCTCGACGGCAAGACAGGGGTCGGCTTTGGCGTGCAGCTGACGAGTGATGCGAATACGCTCGAATCGGTCACGGCGGTGAAGAAGATCCTCGCTGAGGCGAAGAATGATTTCCCGCCGGATCTGGAGTACAAGATCGTCGTCGATAACACGGCTTTTATCAATGCATCGATTTCCGAAGTGGTCGATACCTTCATCGAAGCACTGCTCCTTGTCGTTCTGGTCGTCTTTGTATTTCTGCAGAAATGGCGCACGACCCTTATCCCGATCCTTGCGGTGCCTGTCTCCATCATCGGTACGTTTGCGACCTTCGTCGTGCTCGGCTTCACCATCAATACGCTGACGCTTTTTGCGCTGGTGCTTGCCATCGGCATGGTCGTCGATGATGCGATCGTTGTCATCGAAAACGTAGAGGAGCATATGGCTAAAGACCATATGCCGGTGAAGGAGTCCACAGAAAAGGCGATGGATGAGGTGCAGGGACCGATCATCGCGACGACCGCGGTGCTGGCTGCCATTTTCGTCCCGGTCGCTTTCCTCGGCGGGACGATGGGAGTCCTCTACAAGCAGTTTGCGATCACCATCACGGTATCCGTGGCGATTTCTGCCCTGGTCGCACTGACTTTGACACCGGCGCTCTGCGGGATGCTCCTCAAGGCGGACGATACCGCCGTCTCGAAGGGCGTGATCGGACGCTTCTTTGACAGATTCAACAGCGCTTTTGATGCGGTGCGTGATGCGTACACGGGGAAAGTCGGCTGGATGATTTCCCATCTGAAGTATGCGGTCTGTTTCCTCGTGATCGTGGTGGGGCTCATGGGGCTTTTCTACAAGCTCGTCCCTTCGACTTTTGTGCCGAATGAAGACCAGGGCATGTTCATCGCTTCGGTCACGATGCCGGAAGGCACTTCGATGAACCAGACGGTCAAGGTCGTCGATGCGGTCGCTAAGGAAACAAAGACCCTCCCCGGCGTCGATGCCGTCATGACGAATACCTCGGCAGGTTCGGCGAATCTTTTCGTCCGCCTCAAGGACTGGGACGAACGCACCGGCAAGGATGAAAGTCTCTCAGCGATCCTTTCCGCTTTCAATCAGAAAATCGGAGGGGCGCATCCGGAGGCGCAGGTCATGGCTTTCGGTCCCTCTGCGCTGCCGGGCCTCGGCATGGAAGGCGGATGGGCGATGCAGGTGCAGGACAATACGGGCCTCTCTGATGAGGAGCTGGGAAATCTGGCGTCCAAGATCGTGGCTGCGGCGAACCAGCGTCCGGAGCTTTCTGCCGTTCGCAGCAATTTCAAAGCCAATACCCCGAGCTACGAGTATCAGGTGGATCGCGAGAAGGTCAAGAGCCTTGGCATCCAGCTCTCCGATGTTTTCACCGCGCTGCAGGTGAATTTCGGCGGCACGCAGGTGAATGATTTCAACCAGTTCGGACGCTCGTACAAGGTCATGCTGCAGGCTGATACCCGCTACCGCTCGGAAGCGGACAGCTTGAAATTTATTTCCGTCAGATCCCAAGCGGGCGACATGATCCCGCTCGATACCATCCTGACGAAGTCCATCACGACCGGCCCGTCCTCCATCAGCCGTTTCAATGGCGTGCGCTCCATCTCCATCCAAGGCAGCGCAGGGAGCGGCTACAGCTCCGGCGAAGCCATGGCAGCAGCCGAAGCGGTCGTGAAGGAAATCGCTCCGGCGGGGACCACCATCGAGTGGTCCGGACAGAGCCGCGAAGAACAGAAGTCGGGCTCGTCTACGATGAAAGTCTTAGGACTGGCGCTGGTCTTTGCGTTCCTCTGCCTCGCGGCACTCTACGAGAGCTGGTCCGTGCCGCTCGCCGTCCTCTTCACGGTGCCGACGGGCATCTTCGGCGCGGTCTTCTCGGAGTATGTCGTGAACAAGCTCGCCGCCCTCCTCGGCTCGACGAGCGACGGCTACCAGAACAGCGTCTACATGCAGATCGGCATCATCATGATCATCGGTCTCGCGGCGAAGAATGCCATCCTCATCGTGGAATTTGCAAAGGAACGTGTCGATCATGGGATGGATCCGGTAGACGCCGTCCTTGAAGCGGCGAAGCTCCGTTTCCGCCCGATCCTCATGACAGCCTTCACCTCCATCATCGGCTGCCTCCCGCTCGCGCTGGCGACCGGCGCCGGTGCAGCCGCTCGCTGCGGCATGGGCGTCGCTGTCGTGGGCGGCATGTGCTTCGCGACCCTCTTCGGCGTCTTCCTCATCCCGTGCTTCTACCTCGTGACGATGATTATCGCGCGGAGTATGGGGCGGATGGCAAAGGGTCGGGAATAGATGGGGAGACTGAGAGACAGGGAGACGTCGGATGTCAGACATTAGACATTAGACATTAGACATTAGACATTAGACATTAGACATTAGACATTAGACATTGGAGGGCAGGCGTCAATTATCTGACACTTGCCCTCCGGTGTCTGAAGTCTCCCCGTCTCCATCGGGCATCGCCTGATATATTGCGGCGAAGCCGCCACCACAAGCCTAATCCCTAGTCACAAGTCACAAGTCCCTATTTGCTTTCAACATCCCCCTTGACAGAAACGCCAAGGGAGATTATGATTAACTCAACATCATAAACAAACCGTTGAAGCGGAGATAAAAACAGTACGTGCACTTACAGGGAGTCGGGGCAATGAGAAGCCGGCAGAACGCAGATTGTTAAATGGACCGCTGAGGGCGCAGTGAAAAGGGAGACCCCAGTAGCTTGCGACGTAGGGCATACGTCAGTTGCCGGAGATATGTTGGTATCTCGCTAAGAGCAGGGGTCATACCCTGAAGCAAGGTGGCACCGCGGAATAGTATCCGTCCTTGACAAGTATTTGTCAGGGACGGATTTTTTATTTCTCCCTGGGAAGGAGCAGCGTATGAATACGATTCGGCGATGGTTTGGAAAGTGACTGGTGACTAGTGACTGGTGACTTGCATACCACTTTTGGGGATCACCCCATAAATAATTGCGGCGAAGCCGCCACCACAACCCTGAACCCTGAACCCTGAACCCTGAACCCTGAACCTTGAACCCTAACCAGAAACGGAGGCCTCAATTATGATTAAAGAAGCGATCCAGAAAATTGTACGCAAAGGCGATCTCACTTATGAAGAAGCATATACCGTGATGAATGAGATCATGGACGGCAAGACCACACCGACGCAGAATGCGGCCTTTCTCGCGGCGCTCTCGACGAAGAGCACGCGGGCAGAGACGATCGATGAGATTTCCGGCTGTGCAGAAGCGATGAGAGAGCATGCGACGCCGGTCCCGCATCCGGGCATGAAGGTCTTGGAAATCGTCGGTACCGGCGGTGATGGCTCGAACAGCTTTAATATTTCCACCACCGCCGCCTTCGTCATCGCAGCAGCGGGCGTGAAGGTCGCCAAGCACGGCAACCGCGCAGCATCTTCGAAGTCCGGCACGGCGGATGTGCAGGAAGCCCTCGGCGCGAACATCGCGCAAGACCCCGAGAAAGCACGCGAGATGCTGGAGAAGGTCGGCTTCTGTTTCCTCTTCGCACAGAAATATCACGCGGCGATGAAGTATGTCGGCGGCATCCGGAAGGAGCTGGGCTTCCGCACCGTGTTCAATATCCTGGGGCCTTTGACAAATCCGGCAAATCCAGACTATTTCCTCCTTGGCGTCTATGATGGCTACCTGGTAGAGCCGGTCGCGAAGGTTTTGGATAAGCTCGGCGTGAGGAATGCGCTCGTCGTCTACGGGGAAGACCACTTGGATGAGGTTTCGCCTTCTGCTCCGACGCTGGTCTGCGAGCTGAAGGAGGGCTACTACCGCACGATGACCATCTGCCCGGAGGACTTCGGCCTCACGCGTGGCAGGAAGGAAGAGCTCGTCGGCGGCACAGCTTGCGAAAATGCGGAAATCACCAAGGGCATCCTGACCGGAAAGATCCAAGGCACGAAGAGAAATGCGGTGCTCCTGAATGCCGGCCTTGCCCTCTACGCGGCGAAAGCGGTCCCCACCATGCAGGAGGGCATCGCAAAGGCCGCCGAGATGATCGATAGCGGAAAAGCATATGAGAAGATGGAAGAGTACGTGAAGGTATCGAATGAATGAAAGGGAAAATGAGGAATGAGGAATGAGGAATGAAGGTGGCGGCTTCGCTGCAAGTTTATATGGGGCGATGCCCGAAGGTAGTGTTTCCTTACTTACAAGTCACTCGAGACTCCTAATCCCTAGTCACTAGTCACTAGTCACTCCTAAACCCTTTTGAATAGCATTTACTTATAGCGAGAACGAAGGAATCTCTATGATACTAGATGACATTGCTGCCGAGACGCGGCGGCGGATCGAGCGGCTGAAAGCGAACGGCTACTATGGACGCCTGCATGAAGACATGAAGCATTTCACGCCGCGGACGGATGATCTGTTTTACAAGAATCTGGCAAGTGACGGGCTCTCCCTCATCTGCGAGCTCAAGAAAGCGTCTCCCTCGAAGGGGACGATCAGCGAGGACTTCCCCTTTGCGGCGATCGCAAAAGAGTATGAAGCCGCGGGCGCTTCGGCGATTTCCTGCCTGACAGAGCCGAAATGGTTCAAAGGAGATATGGCCTACCTGAAAACGGTGGCGCGGGAGGTCACGATCCCCGTTCTCCGCAAGGACTTCATCATTGACCGCTGCCAGATCGAAGAGGCGGCGCTCGCGGGGGCTTCGGCCATCCTTCTCATCGCAGCGATCCTCTCGGATGAGGAAATCAGAGAATTTCTCTCCTATGCGAGAAGTCTCGGCCTTGGCGTCCTGGCAGAAGCGCATGATGAGACGGAAATGGAGCGAATGCTTCACGCAGGGGCCCGCATCGTCGGTGTGAACAATCGCGACCTTCGTGATTTCACCATCCATCTGGGAAATACCGAGCGTCTGGCAAGGCTCGTGCCCAAGGACCATATCCTCGTCTCAGAAAGCGGCATGTTGTCAGAGGCGATCGTGAAACAGATGCGGGAGGCCGGCGCTGACGCCGTCCTCATCGGCGAGATGCTGATGAGAGCGGGGGAGAGAAGAGGACATGTAATCCGAACATTGAGGGAAGAGAATCCATAGTGGGTTAACCCTGAAGTTTGAAAGCGGGGATGAGTGGCTAGTGACTAGTGACTGGTAGCTAGGGATTAGGAGCCTCGAGTGACTAGTGACTGGTGACTGGTGACTAAATGCCGCTTTCGGGTATTACCACTATCTATACTCTGCGGTGCTTCCATATTTTTATGCGCCGCACCAGCACTCCTCACTCCTCACTCCTCACTCCTAACTGGCGAGCAAAGTTTTCATCCACAATCAGTAGACGAGCCGCCCCAAGGGGCTAACCCTGAACCCATACAAACAACCAACAACGATTGATCAACAAAGCGAGGTACCCACTATGAATACACGATTTGGCGAATTTGGCGGACAGTACATTCCGGAAGTCCTGATGAATGAAGCGGCGAGAGTACAGAAAGCATTCGAAGAATGCAAGAATGATAAAAGCTTCCAGGATGAACTGCATGACCTGTATGTGAACTACACCGGTCGTCCGTCGATGCTCTATGAAGCATTGAACATGGAAAAGGATCTGGGCGGACCGCGCATTTTCCTGAAGCGTGAAGATCTGAATCACACGGGCGCACACAAGATCAATAACTGCATCGGGCAGGCGCTCCTGGCCAAGCGCATGGGCAAGACACGCATCATCGCAGAAACAGGCGCGGGACAGCACGGCGTGGCAGCAGCCACCATTGCGGCGCTTTTCGGCATGGAGTGCGAGGTCTTCATGGGAGAGATCGACACTGAAAGACAGGCGCTGAACGTCTATCGCATGAAGCTCCTCGGGGCGAAGGTGCATGTCGTGAAGACAGGCTCCCGCGTACTGAAGGACGCCGTGAATGCAGCGATGCAGGAATGGAGCCGCCGCTGTGATGATACGCACTATGTCATCGGCTCGACCACAGGCCCGGCTCCGTTCCCGGAAATGGTCCGCTATTTCCAGAGCTGCATTGGCCGTGAAGCGAGAGCGCAGGTCTTAGAGCGTACCGGCCGCCTTCCGTCCAAGGTCTATGCCTGTGTCGGCGGCGGCAGCAATGCAGCCGGCACCTTCTATCCTTTCGTGCAGGATAAGGATGTGGAGCTCATCGGATGCGAAGCAGGCGGCAAGGGCATCGATACCCCCTACCATGCAGCGACGGTGAATCGTGGCCGCATCGGCGTCTTCCATGGCATGAAGTCCCTCTTCTGCCAGGATGATGACGGCAATATCACCGAGGTCTATTCCATTTCCGCCGGTCTTGACTACCCGGGTGTCAGCCCTGAGCATGCGTACCTGAACTCCATCGGCCGCGCCCGCTATGTGGCTGTCACGGATGAAGAAGCTGTGCAGGCTTTCGAATACCTTGCCAAGACAGAAGGCATTATCTGCGCCATCGAGTCTGCTCACGCCGTCGCCGGCATGATGAAGGAAATCCGGACGATGGATAAAAATGACATCGTCGTCATCACCCTTTCCGGCCGCGGAGACAAGGACGTCGCCGCCATCGCCAGATACCGCGGAGAGGATATTCATGACTGAGGGGACTGGTAGCTAGGGACTAGTGGCTAGGGATTAGGAGTTTCGAGAGACTAGGAGACATCAGACTCCCGTATCGTCATTTCGAGCGAAGCGAGAAATCTTTGTCATTCGCGGCTCAGTGGTCGATGTGTGGAAATCCCCAAACGGGAAGCCTGTCATCAAGAGACCTTCGGGCATCGCCATTATTTATACTTTGCGGCGCTTCTGATTTTTATGCGCCGCACCAGCCCCTTTGAACCCCTTGAACCTATAGAACCCGCTCCCCTCTTTCTAACGTAATCAAAGGTCAGCACGCCCCACGGGCTATCCCTGAACCTATACATACAGCAAAAGGAGTCTATCTATGAGCCATACAAGTGAAGCATTCAAGAAGGGGAAGTCGATGATCGCTTTCCTGACGGCAGGTGTCCCGTCGATGGAAGATACCGTGAAATATGTACTTGATCTGGAAAAAGCAGGCGTGGACCTGATCGAGATCGGCGTGCCGTTCTCCGATCCCATCGCTGATGGGCCGGTTATCATGGAAGCGGATGTGAAGGCGCTGGAGAACCATATCCACCTGCCGCAGGTCATGGAGCTGGTGAAGACACTTCGCACGAAGACACAGATCCCGATCGTGCTTCTGACCTATTACAATCCGGTTTTCAATTATCCATCCGCTCGGTTCTTCGAAGAAGCGAAGGAAATCGGCATCGATGGCGTCATCATCCCGGATCTTCCCTATGAAGAACAGGCGGAAATCCGACCGCTCGCGGATGCGAATGGCGTCGATATCATCCAGATGGTCGCTCCGACCTCGGAAGAGCGTATCCGTGAGAGCTTGCGGCATGCGACCGGCTTTGTATATGTCGTTTCCTCCATGGGCGTCACCGGCATGCGCGGCCATATCCAGACTGACCTGCGTGAGATCATCCGCATCGCGCGTGAAACGACGGATACCCCGCTGGCTATTGGCTTCGGCATCCACACTCCGGAGCAGGCCGGAAGGATGGCCAAGCTGGCTGACGGTGTCATCACCGGCAGTGGCGTCGTGGATATCATCAATAAGAATGGCAGCGATGCCTCCGAGAAGCTCACCGCATATATCCGCGGACTGAAGGCAGGCATGGCGCAGTAAGAGCATAAAACAGGGAAACGATAGAGAGGCACTCTATCGTTTTTTCTTTGGGCAGAATCTGATACAATAGAGAAAAAGGAGGGATGAGAATGGATAACACAAGACGCAGAGCCTATATCAAAGAAAAGCTGCAGCAGGCAGATCACCGGCTGCGCGGGATGGATCTTGCGAAAGAGTGCGGCGTGAGCCGGCAGGTCATCGTGGGGGACATGGCGCTCCTTCGCGCCAGGGGGATGGATATCATCTCTACGCCGCGTGGGTATTATCTGAAAAAAGAGAAAAAAGCCTGCCTTCGCATACTCGTCTGCCGTCACGACCGGGAGGGGACAGGAAAGGAGCTCACGGCCATCGTAAGAGCAGGCGGCATCATCCATGACGTGCGGGTGGAGCATGAGATTTACGGCGAATTGCACGGACAGCTGGAGATCAAGAGTGAAGAGGAGGCAGTGTCCTTTGTGCGTGCGATGCAGAAAAGCGGATCTCCGCTCCTCTCAGATATCAGCGGCGGCATCCATACCCATCTCGTCGAGACAAAGACGGAAGAAGAGATGGCGCAGGTGATCCATGCGCTGAGGGAGATCGGCGTGCTGTATGAGTGACTAGTGACTGGTGGCTGGTGACTGATGCTTAGTGACGGTGACAGAGAGTAGGGAGTTCTGACGATGCAGGAATTTATCATACAAAAGGAAGAAGCAGGGCAGACGGTGATGAAGTACCTGGCGCGGCTCTTGCCGGAGGCGTCCATGGGGCTTCTTCGAAAGAGCATGCGCAAGAA
>OIYQ01000671.1_pt1 | contig 13689 bp, 14 predicted proteins | sample 1588311 | NCBI WGS metagenome assembly OIYQ01 (sample SAMN03283244) | human gut metagenome | biome: human-associated habitat; material: feces | host: Homo sapiens | place: Peru | collected 2012
TATGAAGATGCAACTCAAAATGCCACAGCTTTGCGAGCTGAGGGAGATTGTATTGTAACTCGTAACAAGAAGGATTTTACGAATTCTTCTTTACCCGTTTATACTCCTGCTGAGTTGTTGAATATTTTAAACCAATAAAGGTGGCGTAGCTACTGCTGTCACAATCCTGAATATTCCTCATTCGAGCGACGACAAGTGCAGAGCGATACTGCAATGAGGAACAAAATACAAAATCATGAAATCTTATTTCTCAATCAAGCCAGGAGCAACCTTCTTTTTAGGTAGCTCCCGCACCCTTGTCTATCATAAAGACGATGTCGAAATCATTTACAAGACCAAGACACCATCCGGCAAAACCTACTATGCCCATGTCTATTTGATGTTGGGCGGAGAAAACTCCGTTACTCTTTATGCCGATTGGGGTGATTACTTTTTGCATATGTCAAGCATCAAAGACCAGGAGCATTTCTTTGGTATAATGAAGCGTCCGTGCCCAACCTTTGTCCAGATATGGCAAAGCGAGCATCCCGACAACATATTCGTTATGTCTGCCAATGCCGGTCAAACCATGGGATTAGGAATGGATATCGAGAACGTAGATTATCGCAATCTCGCTCCAACTTACCTTCCTTTCCATCCGTTGGTAGAGATAGGTTTACGCAAGTTCCTCGATGCCATCAACGATTTATATTTAGAACTCAATTCCCACTGCCCTCTGAAACTCTGGAAAGAGCGTCTAGTAGCAGTTTGGGGCCAGAAAACATTATAAACGATAGCCTGAAAGTGCTTACGAAGTGAAGATTTTTATTTAAATCCTTGGTAGTTATGAAATAAAATCGTACTTTTGTCGCTATATTAGCAATATAAAATGTATGATTATGGCAAACGACAATAATATACAGCCTATGGCTGATGATTCACAGATAGTACTCTATCAACCAGATGAAAGTATTTCCCTCCATGTAAAAATAGATGGAGCTTTCAAAACTGTGTGGCTTTCTCTAGACCAAATGGCAGAGCTATTTGGTCGTGATAGGAGTGTTATAGGCAAGCATGTGCGAACTATATTTAAAGAAGGAGAATTGCAGAAAGAATCAGTTTGGGCAAAATTTGCCTACACTGCCTCAGACGGCAAAACATATCAAGTTGATTATTATAATCTAGATGTTATAATATCTGTAGGTTATAGGGTAAAGTCCGTACAAGGTACGAAATTCCGTATTTGGGCTACATCTATTTTGCGCCAATACCTTCTCCAAGGTTATTCCGTGAACCGTCACTTAATAGCCTTACAGGAGAATATGGACAAGCGTATGACCCATATTGAGGATGTTCAGGCTAAGCAGCAACAGCAACTCGATTTCTTTATTCGAACCTCCACCCCTCCAGCAGAGATGGTCTTCTTCGAAGGCGATTTCTACACTGCAAGAGTTGCTTTAGAGAACCTTGTTCGTACAGCCAATCATCGAATAATCATTATTGATGGTTATGTTTCATCGCTAACCCTAAGCGTGTTAGATGTTCGCAAACCTGAAGTAACAGCGACTATTTATACTACAGGTGTAGGTCATGGAATGCAACGTCTCATGGATGAGCATGACCGCCTATTCCCCGATAGTCATATAAACATCAGAAAATGGAGTAACGAGTCTCATGACCGCTGGCTTATCATAGATGAAAGTCTCTATCATTGTGGCCATTCCTTAAACGCCAATGGCGGTCATAAGATTTCCGCCATAACCCTGATGGGCACCTCTCCCGAGGTAATCTTGTCAAAAATAGAATAAAAAACATTCCTCATTCGAGCGACGGCAAGTGCAGAGCGATACTGCAATGAGGAACAAATATAACTTTTTTCAAAAAACTGATAGCTGTCACTATTTGTAATATAGTAGAGACGCAGTATTGTTGATATACTTATGGCAAAGTTAATACCACTTGGCGATAACAGTGGCAATGAAAATCGCCCATCCGACGAGGAACTCAACCAGATGTTCGGCGTCTTTATGGACGCTTTTTTCGGTAGACTCTCAGATGAAGACATTGATGGAGAATCTGACGACGATGACATCATACCCTTCGATGAATTCGACGATTCCGATTACTGGGATGACCTTTATGAAGGTCCAACCCCCTTCGCTTATTCCGTATCAAATAAGAAAAAGCGAAAGAAACCTCGCAAGAAATCGACAGACCGCCAGGTTCCCAACTTCGCCTATAAGCCGAAGGGAGAAAATCCTGAAGGCTATTTCATCAAGAAGATACACTCCGTCATCAGGTGGGGTGTGGCAAGTACCAATGATGTCAACTATGACCTGCGAGTCTTTGAGGGTTGGCTGGCTCAGGCACAAAAATACGTGGCAAAGGAAGATTTCTACTATGCCGTATGCATATCTGGAGCCTTACTGTCAGATGTCCTCACCTTTCATTTGTTTTGGCATCATGATTATCCCAAGCAGATGGCGAGAGTTCGCAAATTGGAGCGGGCTGTATCCGAAGTTTATTACCAGTGCTTGTCTTATTCGAAAGACAAGGATTTCAATTGGATTGACCTTTGTCTCGACCTTTTGCAAAAGGAAAAAGGAAACTATCCATTCAATTCCAAGGGCGAGGCAGGTTTCGATATTGAAGACTATACCGAAAAAGTCATAGCCTTGTTGCCAGATGAGAAAGCAAAGCAATACAGAGATGCCCATCCTACAGACAAACAACTGTTGGAGAAGCCAATCACAGTCAGCTTGCCCGACAAGATAGAGATGCCGCAGGGACTCAATGAGGCAGACAAAGCACCATACATAACCGATTTTATCGATGAAATTTCCAATGCTCAATACCCATCATTGATTGTGAGCCTTCGTGATATAGTGAAGACTCACGAGAAAAAGTTGAAGAGCTTTGGAATAGTCAAAGCCGAAGAGTTGAGGAAGATGAAAGCCGAGTATGAGAATTTTGTCTTGGCTTATCATCATGGTGAAATTGATGACTTCAGAAAATATTCCAACTATACCCTCACGCGTCCTTTTTGGAATCTCATTCACAACTATAAGTTTCCTACTACCAATACGGCATCCAAGAATAAGTATCTTCAGCAAGCTGTGGAGCCATATTTGGATTTGGTTTGGCGACAATGGGACTGTCCGAAGTTACAATCAAAGTTTGATGAAGTTAAGGAAAAAGCAGCCAAGGCACAAGCCTTGAAGCAAGAACGGGAAGAGTCGCTTGCCGTTATGCCGTCTTATTTGGAAGGACTAACCTCCGACCAAAATCTTGCCTTCCACGAGCAAGTCTTGCAAATACTGAATCGAGACAAGAAGAAGCTCTCTGAGAGTTGCGGCATCCTGAAGATTGACATAGAACACAGGTATCAGCCCTTACTGAAGCTTTTGAAAGAATCGCGAGGTATGGATGACAGTTTAGATGCAAAGATTCGTCAAAGCATTGATGCTATCTTCCTGTCCATCTACCAAACTCTTTGGAAATATATGCTCTATCCTTACAACTTGGATTATGTAATAGAGAACAAGAAAGTGGTGAAGAAGGTGCTGGATGAGATTTGGAAGCTGAAACAATGATATTACCTTTGCATCTGACATGAAAGATAGTTCCAACACTAGGGATTTAGGGCTTGGGTATAGGGTAAGGATTTCCTCTTTGCAAGAGGGGGACAGGGGAGTCGAAAAAATACAATACTAAGATAGCAATGAATAAAGAAGAAAGAAATTCCTTTCGAAAGGAAATGATAGGTAAGTTAGAAGAACAATGGGCTAAGTCGAATAGCCCTAAAGACAACCTCTTCTATTACCACCCTTCCGAAGATAAAATAGTCCTATCCCATGCCCTGTTCTGGGTGATGCCCCAAAACATAAAAGGTAAGGTAGGAAAGGAAAAGTACTTATTGCTTCTCCGCCAATATCAGGGAGAAATGCTCGAATCCTACTTGACGGAATCAGAAGACTTCAAAGACCAGTTGCACTATTGCAACATCATGTACAACGCTCTTCCTATGCTACTTCGAAGCACCTACGATTTCTGCATCCACTTAGATGCTCGCAAGCTAGCCGCCATAACAATCGTAGCTGGCGGTTATGGTGGTGATATGCCTGAAGATCAGGCTTATGACCTCCTCGATGATATAGACTTCTATTATTATAAGGTGAAATGTAAGAAGATAGAGCGTATGCTTCCAGAGTTGAGTAAAATGGTAATAGCAGATTTGATTCATTTGAGTTAGAGAATACATACTCAGCAATCATGTAAGTTCTGGGGATGTAATCCCAGAAAAAGCAGAGAAACAGAATAACAAGTTTTTCGTAGAGACAAAAACTTTTGAAAGAATGAAATAAGTCTGCAATCTTATTCGTTAATTTTGCAGCCCAAATAAAGAGGTTATAAGATGACCAGCAATTATACTAACAAATCAGAACTCTATTTGGATGCAGCTGATGCCTTGATGAAATCTCAAAATGGTCATTATGCTGTCGTTCCTCACACCACTTATTATAGCTGCCTTCTCTATATGGAGCATATATGTTATGTGGTTAAAGGAAAAACAGAGAACGATATACGTCCCATTAAAAAGGACGGTAGCAAGACAAGTTTGCATGTAGGTTTGAGCGGATATATAAAGAAAGTGTTGGGACAATCAACAAAACGCAATGCTCATAGGGATTTGACAGCGTTTACGGAGAAATTTATAGATCTGCACAAACTACGTGTAAAGGCTGATTACAAGAACGAAAGTATTTCTTGGGATGATAGCCAAAAGGCTTTCCAATTGGCGAATGATATACTAGGTATCTTAAAAAGAAATTGATTATGGCAGTTTTAGATTATTTGAGAAAGCAACTGACGGGTTTCGTCAGCTCTTTCAAAAATGCAAAGGTAAATTACGAATACGATGAGTTGGCAGAAATTCATACCGTTGAAATCTTGCCAAAGTCTGTATTCGATAGTGATGAGTTTGCTAAGTGGGAATGCGATTTCTTTGTAAAGGCATACAGTGAAATCCCAGGTGAGGATGTAGGATTCATATCAGAAGATGCATACGTAGGGATAGAACATGTCGATTGGAGTATTCAAGGACCAGAGTATGTAGAGGTTAATAGTATATTGAAAGAATATATTGTCAACAATACTTCTGATGAGAAGGTCAAATCATCAACTATAACACCATTGGATTTCAAAAATGATCATGTCATAAATTACGAGTTCATGGATTCGCAACATCTTGAAATGTTTGATTTCTTTCAAACAGATGATACATATAAAGATACTATGGTACTAAATAATAATACAACATCAATGTCTTTCGATGACAATTTGTTGCAAGCGGCATAATTCTTATGGAAAATATTGAAAAAACAAAGTCGGGATTTAAGGTAGAGAGCATTTTGCTTACAGAATCTCAATTCAGTAGAAAAGGTAACATAGACTTTTCTAACTCAAAGCAGGAAGTTTCTTTTGAGACTGGTGTCGGAACAAAAGGCAGTGTCGTGAATGTAAAACTTACAACTACAGTTACCAATAAACTTCAAGATGAGGTTCAATATAAGATTGAGGTAACGATGGTTGGAGTTTTTAAAAGAAATGGCGAGTCTGAGATTAAGGACAATGAAGAGTTTGGACGTGTCAATGGTGCAGCCATCATCTTCCCATTTGTTCGAGAGCACATTGCTAACATTGCATTAAAGGCAGGATTGGGAAGCATTATCCTTCCACCTGTCAACTTCACAAAGGTCAACAAAGATAAAACAAACAATAAATAGAACGATTCTCTATGGCTCAAGGAAAGAATGCTTATATACGCTATAAGGTATTAGACCGCTGTTTTCGTGATAGTAGAAGACACTATTATATGGAAGACTTGGTGGACGCATGTAATGAGGTACTTTACGATTATGATGGTTCATCAGTATCAGAGCGAACCATTCGTGAAGACATTCATTTCATGCAGCGTCAAGCAGGCGGTGGTGTGCCTTTGGAGAGAAAAATGGATGGGCATAGAGCCTATTATATGTATTCTGATAGAAATTTTTCCATACAGAATCTTCCAATGAGCCAGAGTGAAGCGGAGATGTTGTCCGATACTATTCAGATGCTTTCCCGATTTAAAGGACTTCCAAATCAAGAATGGCTGAATGCCACATTGGTGCAGATGAAATCTACATTTAATATAGGTCAAGCCAAAGCATCCTACGTGAGTTTCTCACAAAATGATGACTTGAAGGGATTGAAATACTTCACTCCTCTTTATGAAGCGATAGCATCCCAACATGTGGTATCTTTAGAGTATCATCAGTTTGGTCGTCCATCTTATAACAGAATTATCCATCCCTATCAGTTGCGCCAATATAATAATAGATGGTTCTTGGTAGGAAAGGAGCCTACAGTAAGCGATGTGTTGCCAATAGTGGTAGTACCTTTGGATAGAATTGATGACTATAAGATTCTTGAAAATGAGAAGTTTTCACCTATAAAAAGTGATGTTGAGGCTTATTTTAAAGATATAGTGGGAGTTTCTCCAAAGTTTGGTGAGTCATGCCAACATATCATGTTTAAGGCTTATCATCCTGCGGATTCTTACATCATGACAAAACCTATCCATCATTCGCAGAGAGTGGTAGAACGACATGATGATTATACCATTTTGTCTCTCGACTTGATTCCCACTTATGAGTTTGATACCATTATGTTAACCTACGCTGATAAGTGCGAGATATTGGAACCTCTTGATTTGAGAGAGAAAATCAAAGAAAGGGCGAAAAATATTGTTAAAAGTAATGAGGAATAAGCGAATTCTAAAAAGAATGAAGTAAGTCTGCAATCTTTCGTGGTAATTTTGCTATCGATAAAAATTAAGTTTAATTTAAAAGATTAAGACTATGGCAAAAACTGCATTAATGAAAGTGTGGAATGTTGATTTAGGATTAGCAGTCCATATAAAAGCGCCAAATGGTAAATATATCGTGATTGATCTAGGCTCAACGAAAGGTTTGTCTCCCATATCATATTTACATGGGAAAAATGTCGGATATATGGTGATAACTCATCCGCATCATGACCATTTTAGTGATATTCTGAATATAGGCAATGCAAGACCAACAGTGCTGTATAGATGTCATGATTATACACGTGGGGAATTAATGACTGGTATCTTAGAACAACAAAAAGCTACTTTTGAGGCTTATTGTAATTTTGTCGAAAGTTATACTGCCGATGTGGAACCTGGCAAATCTCCAAAATCAGGTGTGCCATTTGATGGTTTATGTGTCAATGTGTATTCAACTTCTCTTTGTGATAAGTCGAATAAAAATAATCATAGTTCAATTGTCGTTTTGCAATTAGGAAATGCTAAGATTGTTGTATGTGGTGATAATGAGTCCGAATCATTTGAGATATTAATGAAAAAAGATAGTTTCAAGAAGGCGGTTGAGAATGCCTATGTATTGGTAGCTCCACATCATGGTCGTGAATCTGGATACTATAAAAATTTTGTTTCATTAGTAAATCCTTATATTACCATTATTTCTGATACATCGAAAGGGGATACTTCGGTTACAGAAAAATATGCAAATATCACTAAAGGATATAGTGTGTTTAATCGTTTGACATTTAAAAATGAACAAAGAAAATGCTTGACAACACGTAATGATGGTAATATACAAGTTGGATTTGGGGAAATTGATGACCCTAAATACAGTGGTTACCTTCATATAGAAACTCATGTTTGAAGTTATTGGCATCTATTCCTATTTGGTAAAGTAGGAATAGATGTGAATTTGCCATAATTTAAAACGATAATATTCCAATGAATTTCAAATATTATGATTTGATGAGTTCTCTTGTAAGTGGAGTTCTTGTAGCTGTTTCTGTTAATATAATCTATGATTTAGGTTACAATTATGAGATGATTCCACTGTTGGCTGTGGCTTATGTTATTGGTTATTTTATAAATGCTCTTAGTTCACTTTTAGTGTCTGTATACAACAAACTGATAGGTGGTAAACCATCTGACGTTTTATTAACTCCTATTACAGGACAAGATTATACTGGCTATTCTAAAGTTCGGTTTTATGAGTTTCAAAAAGTGATAGATGAGTTAAAAGAAGAGTTGAATGATATAGAAGCTTCATCAGACAAAATGTTTAGTAGGGCGATGGCTTATTCTAATGATGATGAGAAAACTCGTGTTCCAGATTTCAATGCTCAGTATGCCTTTTCCCGTGTGATTCTTACAACATCATTGGCGCAGTCTGTATTATGGCTTCCTCATTATTATGATATTTGTTGGATGTGGGTATTGGCTTTTGGCGTAGTGTATTTGTCGTTTAGACGTTTTAAGGAGAGAGCATATTATTATGCAAGAGAGGTGTTGATCGTGTATTTAAGGAAGAAAAGAGAAGGAAATGTAAAATATAGTGTGCTATGATTACGAAAATACAAATTACAAATATTAAGGGCTTTGGCTCTACAAATAATATCTTGGATGTCGAACTACAACCAAGTAAAGTGAATATTGTGGTCGCACCTAATGGCTTTGGCAAGACTTCTTTTACCACAGCTTTTAAATGTGTCATGAAAAATAGTCGCCGTTTGGAAGTTGAAAAAGATTTAAAATACCATAAGGATGAAAGTAAAACATCAGTGTTTAGAATAACGGAGGAAGGGACTACTTATGTTTCTGATAGCATAAAAAATGATATCGCAACACACTTCAACTGCCAGGTGATAAGTAGTTTACTTAAGGCTGATACAATTTCTAAAAAGATAGGTACTTTTATCAATACAGATGCGTATCTGGATATAAATTCTGTAGTATTGAGAAGTGTCAAGACTAAGCCTGTGATTTTTTATAAGGTTACAGAGATAAGGAATTACTTTGGCATAAAGGGCAAAGTCTTGGAAAACATAGATGCTTGTTTGGAAAATGTAACTTTCATACAAGGTCTTTCTTCTTATTTTGATGCCTTCAGAAAATTTGAAGGAAAGAATAGGAAGAAAATAATCAATGATATTATGACTTATGTAAATGGTCAAACAACATCTTTGGAGGTTATTAAACGAAATGTAGATTTGAGTATCATCAAAACAGATGAATACTATTCAAGTTTCCAAGATTTCTTTTCAAAATGCTTTTCGGGTCAGACTGATTGGTATGTTTTTTCTGCTTTTTATCAGATATTGTATTTGTATAAAAATAAAAACGCAGATTTGAAACAATGGATAGAGGCTATAGAATATAAGGCTTTTAAAGAAAAACTTAATCAAAATTTGGCTGATTTCAATTCTTCTTGGAAAGAAAACTTGAAAGCTGTTGAACATACAAAGGGGCAAAAGACAATGCTACAAGTAGACTTTCCTCATGCTGATGAGTTGTCAAATGGACAGCGTGATGTCATGTCATTTGTTGTTCAATTGATGGATGTACAAAGCAAGTTGAAAGAAAACAAGAAAAATATAGTTGTGATAGATGAGATATTTGATTACATGGATGATGCTAATTTAATAACTGCTCAGTATTATCTTACTCAATATCTTAAGCTGAATAAAAACAATCTTTATGTGTTGATTCTTTCTCACCTGGACCCGACATACTTTAAAAATTACATTTTTAGCAAGTCTATAATCAATGTATGTTATTTGAATAAGCAAGCCTTATCTTTGTCTGACGAGATGAAAGCGTTTCTCGTTTATCGAGGTAGTTTGAATAGAAAACAAGAAGATTTTAATCTTTTATACAAAGATATTTCCAATTACTATTTTCATTATAATCCAAATAGTAAGGATTTGACTTCACAGATTCATAGCTCTATTCCGCATCTACAGAAAAATTGGTTTAAAGCTGATAATCTTAAAAGATATATCCTTGGCGAACTGAATAAATATCTTTCTGGCACTACAGATTATGATCCTTATTCTGTCTGTTTGGCAATTAGGATTAGAGTGGAAAAACTTGCTTATGAAAAGCTAACATCACAAAATACACGTGATGAGTTCTTAAACACCAATAAGACAAAGGATAAATTGTTATTTGTGGAAAATCAAGGCATCATCATTCCTGATTCGTTTTATGTGATGGGGAGTATTTATAATGATGCAGAACATCTTAATGACCCTAATAAGGATAAAAATTGTATCTATAAGTTATATCATAAGGTTATAAAAAAATTAGTCCAAAATTTCTTTGCTTATGATGGAACACCAATAGATATTTCACAATTATAGATTATTTTACGATGAAAAGAGAATCTCCTTTTAAAAATGTTCCAAGTCAATTTGAACTGATACCTGATGGTGTTCCAGTTGCGTTCATCAGCTATTCATGGGATAGTAAAGAACATATGGATTGGGTACTTAAACTTTCTGCTGACTTGAGAGAGAAATTCAGGGTATATACACTTCTTGACCAATATAATCGTGGTGGGCAAGATTTGATAACATTCATGAAAAATGGTCTAAAAAGAGCAGATAGAGTTCTGATTGTAGGAACTCCGAAATATAAAAAGAAAATAGAAAAAACATCAGGAGGGGCAAAGTTTGAAGATCAAGTTATAACTGTAGAACTATACCAAAGAATGGATTCTACTAAGTTCATTCCTATTCTTCGTGATGGAAGTTTCTCTGAATCATTCAGTAATTTGATTCAGTTGCGTGCAGGTTACGATATGAGTAATGATGCCCTTTATGAGAAAATGTTGCAAGAGTTAGCTGCTGACCTTTGGGGAATGCCAATCAATGTTGCTCCTGCATTGGGGCCTAAACCAAATTTCACACCTGCAACACAAGTATTACAACCTCTGAAAGCTGAGTCTCCTAAAGATTTTGCTACCATAGTGAAGAATTATCTTCTTGATCCAACAAAGCGGATTGTTCTCACGGAATTTCTCGAAGAAGAAATAGATAAGGCATTTGCCAAGATATTGGAACATGCTTCCTACGACAAAGTCACAACTCCGCAGATATTTGATTCATACTGGTCTATTCATATAGGTGCCGTGGAAAATCTTTTATCTGCAATGTTACCGATAGTTAGGTATGGTACATTAGAGCAACAGAAAATATTAGTAGAAGCTATGTCAAAGTTCTGTGTTAAGCCTTTCCGCAATGGGGAAATGACAGCCAATGGTTCTGAATATGTACATCTATTGGCCGCTACATTCCTTTTCCATGCAACAGGATTGACCGCCGTAAAATATGGAAAATTTGATTTGGTAGATATTATGGTACATGCAAAGGTCTTGGCTCCCAATGCTTTGTCTATAAGTTCTCCTTTTTCATTGCAGTTTCTTGCAGGCTGTAATCATTGGCCTCATGAAACATTGAATTATTATTTGGGAGCAAATTGGCTATATCCCTATAGTCAATTGATAATGACTGCTATCAGACCTTTCTTTGAGAGAGATTTTATTGATGATATGGATTTTCAAAATAGCTTCTACGCATGGGAACATCTAGCATCCCTCCTTTGTGGCTATCATAATAATTATGTATGTCCTGATAGGGATTGGTTTCCACTTGGAGGATTTGTGAATAAGAGAATATCACTTTCTCGTTATGAGGCGGATTTCTATACAGATTTCTTCATGTCTGCGAATAAATTGAAAGAAAAATGGGAGCCGATCAAGCAAGGGTTATTTGCTGGAAAATATGATGAATTTGAGCACATATATCAAGAGGCTGAAAAATTCTATAATGCAAATCGCTATCATTAAAGAAATCTCATTAAAAATGGCAATCAAGTGGATTTTGATAAATAATACGTAGATTAAATGAGGCTATTAGGATTAGCACATAATACAGAATAAGGAAAGATATGTCAACTCAATCATCAGATAATAACAAGCGAATAGCGATGAATACGTTTTTTCGAATACTGTTCTTGATTGATTGTATCGTAGTTTATGAGGCGATGTTATATAGCAAGGATGTTGAAATAACAGAGAATATTATGAGCGAAGAACAATATAACGAATTTGCTGAAAGCTTACACAAAGGAGGTTTTGGCAAATATGATAAAGGCAGATATACGACAAAGGTTCCCTGAACCTTATGCCAGTATGTATTGCCAGCAGTTTGATAATTTCAAGACCGTTGCAGATTTCTTTGAATTTGCAGCAAAGTTAATGAGGAGATAACAATATATTTATTACTAGTCTTTGCTTTTTGTGGGTTCATGTAAATATGGCTTAAGATTAGGTATAGAAAACTTTGCTTCAAGGCGGTCCCATCCCGCACAATATGGCGAAGACCTTTGATGGTCCGCCAACCTTAGAGCGTAGCGGTTCCGAGCACCGAGTAGGGCGGTTTCCTCCCTCGCTCCTGAGGAGAGAGGGCTGGGGTGAGAGGTGGAGCCTTCTTTAATGGTAAAGAAGGACGGGATGATTTTAGAACTTCTTATAATAAGAACAAAAGTTAAAACAAAGACAATGAATATAATAAAAACAGAAATAGAAGGCGTCCTCATTATAGAGCCACGCCTCTTCCGCGACTCTCGTGGCTACTTTTTCGAGAGCTTCAGCGAGCGAGAGTTTGAAGAAAAGGTTGCCCCAATCTTGGGACACAGTGTTCACTTCTGCCAAGACAACGAGTCTATGAGCAGCTATGGCGTGATGCGAGGCTTGCACTTCCAGCGCCCACCTTATACCCAGAGCAAGCTGGTACGCTGCGTAAAGGGCAGAGTCCTCGATGTAGCGGTAGATATTCGCAAGGACTCACCAACCTATGGTAAGCACGTGGCTGTAGAGCTGACAGAAGACAACCATCGCCAGTTCTTCATCCCAAAAGGCTTTGCACATGGCTTCGCAGTTCTCTCAGAGACAGCAGTCTTCCAGTACAAGTGCGATAACTTCTATCATCCAGAGGCTGATGGAGGTATCAGTATTCTCGATGATAGCCTTGGCATTGATTGGAAGATTCCAACAGAACATGCCAATCTCTCGGAGAAAGATACGAAGCATGAGATGCTGAAGGACTTTGATAGTCCGTTCGACATCAATGTAAACTTGTATGAGTAGCAGCCTTATTCCAACAATTCAACATTTAACAGTTAACATTCAACATTTTATAAAGGATGAAAGGAATAGTATTAGCAGGTGGTAGCGGTACACGCTTGTACCCCATCACAAAGGGTATCAGCAAGCAGCTGATACCAATCTTTGATAAACCGATGATATATTATCCTATATCGGTATTGATGTTGGCAGGTATTCGTGAGATTCTGATTATCTCAACTCCATTTGATTTGCCTGGTTTCAAGCGACTCTTAGGCGATGGCAGCCAGTTCGGCGTCAAGTTCGAATACGCCGAACAGCCATCACCAGATGGCTTAGCCCAAGCCTTCATTATCGGAGAGAACTTTATTGGCGATGAGGCTGCTTGCCTCGTATTAGGCGATAACATCTTCTATGGTGCAGGATTGAACCAGATGTTGCATCAGGCAGTAGTAGATGCAGAGCAGAACAACAAGGCAACTGTCTTCGGTTATCGTGTCAGCGATCCAGAGCGATATGGAGTCGCAGAGTTCGATGAACAAGGCAATTGTCTCAGTATTGAGGAGAAGCCTGAGCATCCAAAGAGCAATTATGCTGTGGTAGGCTTATACTTCTATCCTAACAAGGTGGTGGAAGTAGCCAAGCATATCAAGCCTTCTGCTCGTGGTGAGTTGGAAATCACAACGGTGAACCAGGAGTT
>OIYQ01000672.1_pt1 | contig 13689 bp, 18 predicted proteins | sample 1588311 | NCBI WGS metagenome assembly OIYQ01 (sample SAMN03283244) | human gut metagenome | biome: human-associated habitat; material: feces | host: Homo sapiens | place: Peru | collected 2012
ATTGCTTCTTGTTAATATCTCCTAAATTGATCACTTGAGATTTTGTCACAAAGTCATCAGGTAGTATTACGAAGCTTTCTACTTGTGTGTTCACATTTATATAGGCAACAATATTCGGATTGCCTGATGACGCTGGGGATACATAGGATGCTTCTCCTGATTGTTTGTTCTGATATCCGTATAAATTTCCACCTTCAGTCAAAAAACCAATCACAAGTTGATTTTCAGCATCTTCATATCCTAGAACGTTTTCATTCGCCACCCACGGACTAGGCAAACCACCGCCGAAACTAGTCCCATCTTTTGTTTTCAAGTCTTTAGCGCTATTAATCGTAAGTGCGCCATCCACATCGACATCCGCGCCGAACTCCGCCTTTGGCTCGCATACCACGTTTCCGTTTTCATCAAACCTCAGGCCTTTGCGCTTGCGATTCATAATTCCTTTGCAGAATAACTCATAAGTTGGTTTATTTTTTGCTGACATCTTTTTTGTCTCCCTGGATTTTGTCCAAGCCTTCTTTCGTTACGTCGATTATGTCCTGAACCTCGTCAGGGTCGATTCTACCATCTTCCTTGGCTTTCCTGATGGATTTCCAGATAGGGATAACCAAAGCGCTGATAATGGTTATGATTGTGCCGATTACCGTGCACACGATAGAGATTATCTGGCTAAGGTATGTCGTGGACATGGCTATTCCGAAGAAGCTCATCACGTTGCCGCAGATCGCGCCTGCAATGTTATTGTCATTCGCCGTCATTTTCCGTCACCTCATAATAATCATACCCTACAAACATACGGAAGCAAACCTTGAATTTATCAATGAATTGCTTCGAGACGTCCGTGCGGATTGCGCCCCATAGGGTGCCCAATGCGTCTATCTTGGATTTCTTGGACACGCTCGTGTTCTGGTCGTTGATGTAGCCCAATGCCTCAAGGGTGTCATTCACCGGCGCTGAGTCAGGGTTCATCGCGTGGTTGTAAACCATCGTCGAGCCCTTCTCGATGTCCTCGTCGGTGAGCTCGAGAAGCCTCTTCTGGATGTCGAGTTTCTTCTCCCAAGCCCCTCCGAACTGGAACACGATTGACTCGAGCTTGATTCTGAACACGTTCTCATCCTCATTCGCGATTGGGTTATTGGCGTACTTCGCCATAAGAAGGTAATAAAGCACCCCTGCTGACGCTTCCGTTATAGCCTTAGGGAAATATTCCCCCGATTGCGTCTCCGTGACGAATGCCGCCTTGTTTGGGTAGCATTCCACGAACGTCTTAGTCCTGTACTTCGGTGTTATCGTTGCCATTGCTCTCACCTCCGCCGTTGCCGGAATTGTCTCCGTAGTTGTTGTCATAGGACAAACCGTCTCCGTTTATGTCCTGGTTGATGATGTCCTCGCTTGCGTCGCACCATATCGCCGTTCCCCAAATGGAGTTGGCGATGTTGCAGAAGTTCTGGCGGATGTTGAGGCCGTCTTGATAGACAATCCCCACGCTCGCATTGTTCATTTGTATCTCGCCTTCGAGGTTGTGCGCCTTTTTCTCGAACAATCCCCCGTTGTCGATTCCGTATCCGGATAGACGTAAGTTGTCCAAAGCCCTCATCGCGATCATGTATTCGTCGGTCTTACCTGAGGAGTCGCCTCCAGCAAGGTCTTGGAACTCAGTAGCCCCCACGATAGGGGTGAATGGGTTTCCGGTCAAGGCGAATTTCTTCATCTGGAGATTCGCTCCGACCACCGAGTCCGCCTGGTCTTGGTCATTGACCCTCATTCCTTTTACGCCCGTATGGCAGTAAAGGTGCGTTCTCATAAGGGGGACGCATTCCGCCATAGCCTCAAGCAAGGTGTCATTCACGATCTGGCGTGGGATGATCGTCTCGCTTAACTGAGGGGTGTAGTCCTTGAGGATTACCGCCGACTTCATGTAGTCCTCCATCGTCATCTTGTCAGGGTCAACGATGGAATAGACCGGCTTCAGCTTGATGTCCCCGAGGTATTTCTCCAGAGCGCTCTTCTCCTTCTTCTCCGATGTGCCTTGGTTGACCGGGATAGGATGGATGCCGGCGAAACGCCCGTAGAAATCCAATCCGCCTTCCATGGCGAACGGCATGAAGTAGAACTCGCCCGTGGTCTTCTCAAAAAACATGGCCAACTGCCCTTTGTAGTAAAGCAATCTCTCAAGGTCTTGGCTAGATAGCGTTCCCGGAAGGTTGCGCCACACGTAGCGGTTGACCGCGTCTTGCTCGTCTATGAGCCTAAGGAAACGGAGGATGTCCTTCTTGAGGTTGATGTCCGTTCCCTCAACCCCTTTTCCCATTTTGATAGGCAGTTTCGTCACCGGGTCTATGCCCAATGCGAGGTATGCCTGGATGTTAGGTAATGTCGCTGTCATTTAGAACCTCCCATAATCTCGTTTCTTCTGATGGACAAGGCGATTCTTCTCTCTTGGATAAGGCGCATTTTCTCCCTGTTTGCCGTGAGTTTCGCAGCCAATTCCTTTTTGGCTTTCTCCAAGGCGACCATGTCCTTCGACCCTTCGGTCGCTTGGCCCAGTCTCTCCTTGGTGGCTTTCCTTCCGGCTTGGATCTGCTTTCTCTCGGACTTGAGCCCAACTTCCTGTTCGGACAGTTTTGAGAACTCGGTCTCGATTCCTTCCAATGCCTTGCCCTTCTTCTCTTTCTCGATTGCCTCTTCCTTTGCTTTCTTGGCTGCTGCCGCGGATTCTTCCTTCTGCTTCTTCTCCGCTGCCATGGCCTGCTCCTTGGCGGCTTTCTTCGCCTCGGCTTCCGCTTTGGCTCTCTTGCCTTCCTCCAAGGCTTTCTCCTCCGCCTCTCGCTTTGCCTCCAACTCCTTAGCGCCCTTGACAGCGGTGGCGACTTTCGCCCCTGTGCCAAGGACCGTGTTTATCGATTCCTGTATTGCCATCAGATGTAAACCCCCATATTGAATTCTTTGGCCAATTCCTCGGCCTCGTGGTCATCTAAGTCTATTCCCCCGTAGCGTATCATCTGCCCTTTGAAGAACGTCCTCTCGCTTTGGATGTAGTTCCCAAGCAATCCGATCGCCCCAACTGACATGGAATTGAACTTTATCTTCTCCTCGAACGCCTCCTTCTCCTCGTCCGTGCAGGAATAGATCTCGATGAATGGGACGTATTTGGAGTTAGGGCTGAAGCTCGAGACCTTGCTCAGTGAGTAAGGAAGCGCTTGGACGTTCCCGAGACGGTATTGGTACATGTCGGAGTTATAGGACCTTTGCTGCTGGTATCTCTCCTCCGCCATCGCCCAGTCGGCCAATCCGCCTGCGATTGAGGATATTCCTCCAACCGTAGCTCCTACCGCAGCGCCAATAGGCCCTCCTACCATCACGCCTGTCAAAGCTCCTGTCGAAGTGCCTTGTATTGCGCCTGCCGCCAATGAGAATGCCTGCGTAATCCTCTCCTGCCCTCTGTTGAAATCGAGGTACTCGATTTGCCTATTGAAGACGTTCTCGTAGTTCTTGTTGTTGATTTGGTATTGGATCCATGCGTCTGAGACGACATCCAACGAGAAGTCGCCAGAGCAAGTCAATCCCCTTGCGTCATCGTAGTCCGTCCCGTAAAGCCCCTTGAAATCGGGCGCAACGTGGATATAAGGGCTATAAGGCTTGTACTTGCAGTCAACGTGGAACGAGTCCACGGACATGTCATTCTTGCTTAAGTTAAACTCGAATGTTCCTTGGTAGTTAGGCGAAACGAGCCTGTATAGGTCGCATTCATTGCTGACTTTTCTTTGCAATGCAGTGGTCGCCAATCCTGCCATCCTCGTGAAATATTCCGAAGATATGTCGAAGGATGCGTTGCTGTAAGGGCAGCATAGGACTATCCCCGCATTGGGGTTCTCCAAAGCCGCAACCTCGCTTTTCTTGGCGTATTTGCACAAAGCGCCCTCTGTCGATGAGACCTTTGTCCAATTGATCCTTAGGTATTGGGTGATAGGGGCGACGTCAGAGAACCTGTAATTGTAAAGGCTGATTCCGTCGGTTATAGGGCAATATGGAAGCAACTGTATGTCATAAAGGTATGTACCCATATTGGTGGCCATCGATTGAGCCATAGCCATCGCCATGTCCTTTGTCATCGTGAATGAGGTGCTAACCGTCGGCGCAGGGTCGTCCCTGTCGCTCACGACAATCCTCACGTCGCTTTCCGAGATTGGGTAAGGGATGGCGAAGATGTTGTATCCTGCGTCCTGCGTTATGAGACGTTTGCCAGATAAGTCATAGTTCACGCTCTTGCCAGGCACTTCCTGGATTCCGATATGAGCCTGCTTCGCAGTGCATTTCAGATAATATGATCTCGCGTTCTCGTTGGTAGGTATTTCCTTGAAGATTCCGCACGATGTCATCCATTGCGAATAGAAGGCGATTAGCTTCTCATCGCTTAGGGTATTAGGATATACCCAGTCTTTCTCGTTCTTGTACTCGAAATCCGAGTCCTTGAAAACGGTTATTCTGTAATATTTGCCTGCGCTGTCTTTGATTGTCTTGCCGTTATAGGAAAGAAGCTCATCGAACTCCTTCTCGAATTTGTACAATTCAAATAGAACGCCCAAAAGGCCGTCTAGGTCGAATTTCCCTGACAGCGTGTCTCCGTATGTGGATTGGTCGAATTTTGATTCATCAAGCCTTAAACGCAATACGGATGCCGGCTTCGCTTCGATGTGCGGATTGAAAGATGTTCTCCATCTCATAGTCATAGAACTGACGTCAAGGTCTCCTCCCACAAAGGCACTCGATTTAGGATCATCTTTCCCATCTAGGGTGACCACTGCGTTGGTCGATGCCGTCAAAGCTATTGGCTTGCTTGATATGGCTTCAGTGCCATTTCCGTATTTGTAGAATTTCCAGCTTGATATAGGCGTGCTCAGTGTCTCGAAAACGCCTGATTCGTCAGCGTTGTTGATGCTCACAGTCCCTTTGAGTTTCTCATCTGGGGTGTTCTTCGCATAATAGCCGACAATCCAAGCGCACCCTGTTTTGTCATTGAGGAGTATCTCCTGCTTCTTGACCTTGTTCATGATGCTTCCTTCGCTGTTGCAGATAAGCTTGTTGTCGATTGGAAGCATGGCTTTCTCGATGTAGAAAGTGGATTTGAGGCAGTTGTTGTAGTTCTCCGCAACGATGTCCCTTCTCAAAGTAAGTCTCCATTGTCCGCGTCTTATCTTCCTCTGCTCCATTATGAACCAGCGGGAGTTGATGACTCTCGGCGCTTCCGGGTCAGGCAAAGAAGTAACCAAAAGATACGATGCCCTCATAGCATCGTCTTCATCAGTGGATTTTCCTACCGTGACCTCGGTTGTGATTCCATCGTTCGGGTTGAAATTGATATTGCTGTATTTGATTACGAACTCAAAGTTATCCTCATCGTAAACATATTCGATAAGCTTCTCATGTCTTATCGAGATTCGGTCTCTGTAAGGGTGTGATTTGTAAAGGTATAGCGTGTACAACATATATTCTCCTTAAGGGAACCCACTTGGCGAAAGGAGGAGAAAACTCCAAATGGGCTCTTTTAAGGAGGCTAGGGAAGAAAACGCAAGAAAAACCCTAGCACTCCTTCCTAATTATAGATTAGGCGAGTTTGACTGTCACCATCGGCTTACCTTTGAGGTATTCCAATTTGTTGTGTCCCCAGGTGAGATAACGATTCTCAGTTAAGGACTTGGCGTTGAAGAAGGAAGTTCCGACTTCGAAGCCTGACATGAATGGTGGGAGCACTTCCACGATCTTGCAGATGACGGCAGAGTCTTCTGTGTAGGAAGTGTTCGCTGGTGCGGTATCACCGGACTTGATTAAGTCTCCGGCGAAGTAGTGGTTGGAACCGATGACTTGCTCAACCAAAGAGCGGACGGTAGTTCCATTGCCTTTGGTGGCAGTGGTGTTGATGGTTCCGAAGAAACGATGATTGAGCTTGTCTTCCTCGAACTTGTCGATGATTCCGTCTTTGTGGAATAAGACAGGGAGGTCGATTTTCTTGATCATGTTGATGTATTTGGTGTTCCAGATGACTTTTAGGGTTCCTCTGTCATAGGAGCGGAGTTGGCCGTAGTCGTTGTAATCTCTTGTGGCGACTTCCATGTCGTCCAATAAGTTGGCGATAGCTTCTCCGATTGCCTGGGCTTTGGTCTCGCCTTCATCAACGGTCACGGACACGTTCTCGGTTCCGACAGGGGACACTGCGGTGCCGAAGAAGGCATTGTAGGTGGTGCTGTCATAGACTTTCTTTGTGTCGCCGATCCAACCTGTCATAACGGAGTTGAAGTCGGAGAAAGCGCCTTCGGTGCCCCATGCGCGTTTGGAAAGGTAGTTGTCGACGGTCAAAGAGATTTGTCTGAATGTGTCGATCGTGATTGCCTGGCATTCTGGTGCTTGTGGGCGGTGAAGGGCCAAAAGATTGGCGGCTTCTTTATCGTTGCCCCAAGCGGAGGATGCGAGAGCATCGGTGGAATAGTAGAGTTTTGTGTCGCCGTAAAGGGTTCCATCCACTTTGGCCTTGTTAGCCAAACCTGTCATCTTGTCTTTGATGTTGTCTGAGAAAACTTGCTGCGAGATGATCATGTTATAGAGAGCAGCGAAGATTTCGTTCGAATTCAATTTTCCTTGAAAATTTGCCATTGTTTAATTACCTCATTGTTTTTTGGGTATCTTCGTGTCGTTGGTGATGCTTTGGAGCATCGCGGTGAATACGCCGCTGTCCCCTTCGCAGTTGTCCACGCAGTATTGGAGCGCATCGGCGACTCTCTCAGCCGCCAAAGTGTCTTCAGCCGTGGCGTGGATGTTGATGCCTTGCGGCACGAATGGGTCTTCCTTCCCTTGCTTGATTACCTCTTCGCGGAGCTTCAATGCCGTTTTGACATAATCGAGGTTGTTAAGGTTACCCGAGCTCAGTTCCCTCTTGAGCTTTGAGCAATCAACCGTCTCTTCCTGTTTCTGGCTTTGGCCGCTGCCTTCGCCTGTGAACAAGTCCTTGACGGTCTTGGCGTACTCCTGGTTCTCTTTGAGGACCTTGTCGTATTCCTCTTTGGACACCATGTCGTTCTTCAACCCATTTAATGCCTGGGTAAGGGGCGTTTGCTCACCGCCTCCCTGATTGGCCGTTTCGTTTGGTTTCTCTTCCATTTCATTTCTCCTTAGAATAGATGCGCTTAAGGGCTTATCCGCATGATCGAACGAGGCTTGTCTCACCTCTCCCAGCCGAGAACCTCTTCGGCTGAAACCTCAGCTGCGGATTCTCGAAGATATATGACGGCGTCACTGCGCATTTTTAAAATAATACTTATTTTACACTTTGTCAACAAGACTTCCTTGGCTTTATGAGCTGCATCTGCTTCTGGAACTTCTTGTTCGTGATGAGGTTGTGGTAGTAAAGGGAGCGAGTGTCGAACAGCGCGTATATCTGATCCCTCAGCTTCTGGTCGAACAACTCATCGATGTAAGGCTTCATGGCTATCGTGGTCTTTATGCGCTCGCCATTGTATTTGTTGACGATGTTCCCGTTCCAAACCGTGAACCATTCCGTCTCCTTGTTCTTCCCGAACTTGATGATGCAGGTTGGGTTGACGAGGCGCTCTTTCGTCACCAAAGATGAGTCGAAGTCCACCGCGTTCGTGAAGTTGGACTGCTCACCGGCAAGGATGTCGGCAACGGTTCCTTTTCTTCTTGCTTTGTATTTCTCGGTTGGTGGCAGGTAGTCCACTATGCAGCGCTTCTTGTGTATCTTGTACCTTCCGAAGCGCTCCGGAATGAAGTCGAACAGCGTGAGGATGTCGGATGCTTCCTCAAGGGTGTTTCCAATGAGAAATATCTTCGTCCTTTGCTTGGTGGAACGCAAAAGGTTCTCCAACTGGTTAACCAACTGATATGCGATGTCGCCTTGCCTCTTCTGGCCTTTCTCCAACTGGAACTCATCGAGGCATATATGGTATTGCATATTAGGGTCGCTCAGGAAGTCCTTGTCGAATAAAGCGACGCCTTTGTCGTTTGCGAAGGTTGATAACGCCAAGACTGTCGCCATCTTCTTCCCCCTATCATAGACGCTGTTGCCCTTCACGCTAAGCTGAAGGTCGTATTTTCGGTATAGGTCAGCATCCACTAGCTTCTCGGCGTTGTTGTTGAGCATCTTCTTCATGGATGCCTCGTTTAGACGAAGCCAATAAAAAGGAACGCCGTATTTCTTCCAGCATGCCACGAAGTATTCCATGACCGCGTATGACTTGCCTGACTCACGAGCGCCGAGCAATATGAAAAACAAAGCCCAGTCAAAGCCCATGAGGGAGCGGATGCCATACCATTCGCTGTCCCTCATCGCCTTGGCTGCCTTCTCGGCCCTGAACTGCATGTCCAGGGTCGGCTCCCTAATCTTTCTCGGTCTTCCTCTTGGCATATTTGTTCCTCAGAAAGTCCACTGGGCTTTCCTTGCCTAACATGTCGTTGGTGATCAATTCGAAGGTGTCAGGGGAATTCGTCTGCGCCACATAGATCTTTATTTTCTCGGTCTTGTATACCTTGCCGTCTTTCCCGTGATATAACTTCACCTTCTCATAGGAATATACCTGGCGGTTCCATGTGGATTGCTCCTCTTCCCATTGCCACTTGCTTATGTCGTATTTCTCGTGCCAGTTCTTCTGAAGCTCGCGCTGGAATTGGTTGTAGACATCCGGCGCGTTGCCCTTGAGCGATGCGTGCCAGGCGAGTTTTCCACGCATTTCCTGGTCGGTGAAATAGTTGGTTCTCGACATCTCGTCCAACGATTGCTTCAATGTCTTCGTCTTCTTCTCGTAATGCTTTCCGTTCTCGTCCCATCGGTCGTACATGTTCTCAGTGACCAGTTGCTTGAAATACTGGAAATAAGTCAAGTTATGACGTTTCGCGAAATCAATGAAATCAGGCGTGAGCCTGTCTTTGTTCCTTTGATATACCGCGTGAAGGAAAGTCGCGTCGCTCTTGTACTTCTTCCTTTTGTTGTAGTCGAATGCCAAGGATTCCTTAACGAAATCGTCTTTAACGAATTTTTTGCTCATACTCTTTTACCTGTCCTTGTGTCAATTATACATAATCTCCAATCGCCTTCTAAGGCCAATTCATAGTCGTTGCGGTTCTGCGGCACGCCGTCTTTTATCAGATCGTATCCGTCAAGGAACCATTTCGAAGGCACTCCCCTGTATTTCGGGTTCTCGTTGTTCCATTGGTAGTTCATCCCTATCATGGCGAAATCGCCTGTATGCTCAATCTTGAAATCGCCCATCCTGTCCGATAGGACGAGATCAGGCCTTGGCTTCATGGAAACTATCGAGTCGGTGTTGCAGTAGATGGAATTCTCATCCATGAACGATTTGATTCGCTCGTTGGCGTATCCTACTATCGCAGCCCTGAGGAATGGATTCTTTCTCTGAAGGTATCCCACCGCAAGGTTGAGGATATCCTTAGCCCTTTGGTGCGCCTGCCCCGTGGTCTTCTTCTTCTTCTCGTAATAATAGGTTGCGAAATGCTTGAAGGGGCTTTCCATCAGCTTGAAGACGTAAAGAGAGAATTGGCCTTTTCTAAGGATATTCCCATCGGAGTCAAAGCCTATCTCGCCATCGGCTATATGCTTCTGCATAGGCGGCTTCGATGTGTCGGGCATAGGCTGGCACATTGCGTATGAATAGGATGAGTTGATGTCGTAGGAGATGCAGTTAGGTATCCTTTGGCCATCGTATTTCTCGTTGTTCCAAAGGAACGGGCTTGCGCTGAATGGGCGTATGACCTTGCCCAACTCATTCATGTCAGATTCCTTGACCGTCACCGGTATCTCCTTGTCGGACATGACAACCAATTTCGAGAAGCACACCGCACCGTGTATAGGCTCCGGCCTTATCTCCCCGGCCACCTTATCGAGAACGTAAGTGCGGACCTGTTTCCCGTATCGGTAGGTCACCGAGCATTCCGTGAGCTTGTCTTCGATGTATGCCTTGAACCTGAAGTCCGGCTTGCCGTTCTTTGGATTCAATAGGCGGAACCAGTCGTAGACGACGTCTTTGTATTTATAGACGTAATCTAGGTCTTTCTGAAACTGCTCCGCGGAAACGTAAATTTTTTTCGGTTCCATGTATTTAGGATTCATATCTCATAAGCCCCCATTCCTCGAAAAGAGATTTAATCTCCTCGAAATTAGGCTCGCTGAAGGGCTTTAGGCTCTTGCACTTGCACTCGAACACGTAGTCGCTGTATTTCTTCTTCATGCAGATGTAGACGCTGTTGTTCTTCGCGAGATAGAGGTGCGTGGATTTCTCGAAGCGCTTCCTCCAATTCGTGGTGTCCGTCGCCAAAGCGTATGCGACGATGTTCACCAGGTCCTCGTGCGTGTACTCCCTTTTCTTCATATTAGGGTCGGGATTCGGGATTTTCTTGTTCATCTCGTAATAGTTGATTCTTCTGAGGAAACCCGTGTCCGTGACGTCTATCTTAGGCGCCCTGTTGCAGTTGAAGAAAAGCGACGCCTGCCACTTCCCCTCGAAGGGCGATTTGAATTTAGGGTTCACGAGCATATCCTGGTTGGACGTGATTATCTTCGCATTGGCTATGGCCGTGTCATCCAATGAGGATGCGCCAAGCTCTTCCGAGTAGATGAGGCGTTTGGTGATGGCCTCGGCTATCTTGAAGTCCTTGCCCAAGTCCTGGATCTTGATGTTGGCTATCTGATTGATGCCGAAAATCTGCTTGATGATGTTTCCGAAGGTGCTTTTTCCGCTTCCCCCGACGCCGGTGCAGATGAAGAAGGATTCCTCATCCCCGCCTTTGAGAAGTACCTTGATGATGGCCAATTGGTCATCATTCAAAGGGAAAGCCATATCCGGTAGGTCAAAGCCCAATTGGTCGTAATGGCGATCCCTCGCCTCTTTGACTATGGGAAGCTCAGGCCAAAAGCCTTTTTCGCCATAAAGCCTTATGAATGCGTCTTTGGTCTCGTTTATCTTCTTCTCGGTGTCAATGCGATACATGTCGAAACGGATGGATATGAACTTCTCGATGTTCTCTATCTCGATGCCGTTTCTGTCGAACCACTTGCCCGAGATGAAACGGACCCCACGCTCGTGCATGAAGTCCGCCAAAGCGTTGTACGTAGGATTAGATCCTCTCATATTTTTTTCCTCCTTTTTGTTTCTTCAGTTCATCAGCCACCAGGCCCAATAGGGGATTTCCCCGATGGGAGTCCCCCAGTACCTGATTTTCACGTATATAACGAATCTGATGAAAAACGCAGCAGCCAAAAACAGCAACGCTGACAAAACAAGCAATATCGCCGTGACTATGCTATCCTTCATTTTTCTTCGCCTCGTCCTCGTATTTGAACATAATGTCCAAAATGGCATCCATGACTGCATCGTTCAATTCCATAAGACAGTCTCTTTTTTTTCTAAGTTCATCTTTTTGATCGCCTTCTTCGCAGGCAAGCACTTGTTTAGAAACCTTGTAACATTCATCGCAGACAAGCTTATTGACCAAGAGAACCTGCTCTTCCGTCAAAGAGACGGTATATCTCTCTTCTGTCATAAGCCTAGCTCCTTTAGGGTGTATTCCTTAAGAGGAAGCATCCCTGCGTACATTGCTCCTTTTTTGAAAGCAGGAAAAGAAAAAGAATTATCATCTTTGAAAGCAATACAGATAAATTCTTCGTCTTCGTCATCAAAGGAATATTTCTCAATGTAATCGACTTGATCCCTAAATGGTTTGATTACTGCTCCTAGGTATTCTTTCTCAACCTTGTCCAGAATGCCGATGTTTAATTTTTGCTCCAGGAATTCATCCATGATAACATTGAATTCCGGATTGAAAGTTATGGTCGGTTTCTTGGACTTGATGAGTCTTAAGTTGTGCTTCTTGGCCATCTCCAGATATGCGTCGCGTTTGAAAAGCATCGGCCTTCTATAAGTCCCATCGAAATAGACTTTGATTATATCGTTTTCGCCTAGCTTGTGGCTTATTTGCCAAAAATCGCCTGGGTAGGCGGCCATGATCCATAACCGGCGTGGTTTATTTCCAAAATTCATAAGTTCATAAAATAGTTGGACCTCGTCAACGTCCTTAACTCTCAAAATTCTTTCTTTCATTGTTTAAACCTCCTAAAATGGCAAGTCCTCGTCCTTTGGTAGATGGGTGGGGACCATTGCCTCGGCCTCTTTTTTCGTCTGGGTGAAGTCGAAGCTCTCAACCATGACGGCGTAAGACCTTCTTTTTTCTCCATGCTTCGTCGTCCATTCGGTTTGAATGAGTCGTCCGCAGATTAAGAGGGTGATGCCCTTCTTGCAATATTGGTTTATCGCCTCGGCCTGCTTCTTGAATGCCGAGCACTCAATGAACATGACGTTACCTGTCCCGTCAGGGTTGCCGTATCCGTTGACGGCAAGCGAAAAGCGGCTTATCTCCTGCAAGCCGTCCTTTGACGTCGCTTTTTCGGGGTCGGACGTCAAGCGACCCAATAGGATTATTTTATTCATCCTCTTTTTTCTCCTTCTGGCTATTTAGCCATTTTATATAGTCCTCCCGGCTTTCGCTGGTTGGCCATACATCAACAATTTTATAACCCCTCCCCAGCATATCCAAATAGCCTAAAAGGGCTTTTTTTGGGTCAAGGGGTGCCCCGAATTCGGAGCAGTCCACGAGCTGGGGAAGCCATTCAATCTTTGTGCGCGAATTTTGCACAATCACATAAATTTTCATAAACCGACCTCTTTAAAAAGATAATATTCTTCTGTCGAAATCCTTTTTTTTGTGTCACCTACCACGAGCCAGCAGCGGCCTTGAAGGTCGCAAAAGGTCATAATGGACTCGTTAAAATAAGCTTTAAGGATTGCAAAGGCTAGGGATTGCCTAGCCTTGGCGAGTTTGCTTTTAGATCCTCTTTTCATTTTTGAACCTCCTCGAAATTGAGCCAATCGGCCAAAATGGCCGGGAGGGTGGTTTTAAAAAATTTACACCTTTTCGAATATTTGCAGCTTATGAAATTTCCCAGCTTGCCCCCTTTCGGGGCATCGTTGCCGGTTTTTATCTGGCTTCTTGGAATTCCTAAGCCGACTAGATCCGCGATTATTTCCGCGGTGTGATCTACTGTATAATGCGAAAACGAAAAACTCCCGCTTTCGTTTATTGGTCGTTCAAAAATTTTGCCATATTTCGCGAAATCGCTAATATATCGTGTTTGGTTTCGGTTGTAGACGGTTTTTGCTATTTTTCTAAAATAGTTTTTTTGATGCTTTTCAGCGTGGTTTTTAAAAGCTTTTTCGGCTTCTTTTTTCGTTGCGAAAGCTTCGAAATTAAAATTTTTTTCGTTTTTGTCAAAACGATTTTTTAGAATTAATAGCCAGATCATTATTTTTTACCTTCTTTCTTTTTTTCATGGTCAAAAACGTAATTAATCGTTTTCCAAATCAAATAGATCATAACCTTTTCGGCTTGGTCTTGGCTGTATTTTTGCCATTCTTCCGGGGTTTCTTCTAGGATTCTTCCTAAAAATTCGCAAGCATCGCGTAATAAAAAATCTTCACTTTTCACGATTCTAGGCAATCCACGTACCCAATAATCGAACTTTTCAAACTCTGATCCGAAGAAATGATTGTCTTGATATGCGGATACTTTTCCTTTACGGCTTCTGCAATGTACTTGAAGCGTGCAAAATAG
>OIYQ01000673.1_pt1 | contig 13679 bp, 9 predicted proteins | sample 1588311 | NCBI WGS metagenome assembly OIYQ01 (sample SAMN03283244) | human gut metagenome | biome: human-associated habitat; material: feces | host: Homo sapiens | place: Peru | collected 2012
CGCATCATACGCGGGCTGGAACAGGAGCTGGAGGTGACGCTCTTCGAGCACCAGGGGAGAAATATCCGTCTGACGCGCGATGGACACATTCTTTTGAAGCATGCGCAGAATTTTCTGAAAGAATTCGACGAGATGCAGCAGGAATTCAAAGACTCTCGCGATCTCGCACAGTCTACGGTGAAGCTCGCGATCCTTTCTGCCACGCAGATGATTCCGACCTTTCTGATGCAGTTCAAGAAGGAGCATCCGACGGCGATCCTGGAAATCCTGCGTCCGGACTCGCAGCAGGCAGCGGCCAAGCTGGATCTTTCCCTGTATGCCGATCTATCCAGCATCGATAATGATCACACGGTCAGCCTTTTCAGGGAAAGTCTGGTCATGATCCTGCCGAAGAATGATCGCCATGCCGACCTGCCCTATGTGAGCCTTAGTGATTATGCGGAGGCCAATTTCATCGCAGCCCCCAAGGGCTTCATGCTGCGGGAGGCACTGGAAGCCTTCTGCAAAAAGGCAGGCTTTACCCCGCAGGTGGTGATGGAAAGCGATAACCCGGATACGGTGCGCGATTTCGTGCGAGCGGGGCTCGGCGTGGCTCTCGTGCCGCAGATGACATGGTACTCCGCGCAGGAAGGGGTGGCCTCTCTTCCTATCGGGGACCAGGAATGCTATCGCTATCTGTATCTTTCTTGGAAAACCGATGCGAAGCTGCCGCTCTCGGCCGTCCTCCTTCGCGAATATATCATAGATCACTTCTGGGAGTATGTCCGCTTTACGGCAAACAGTACATATCCCTTGGAATGATACCGGCAAAGCCGCTGGAAACGAAACCGTTTCCGGCGGCTTTTTGCTTTGTATAACAGGTTTGTTATGGATTATAACGATTATGCTTTGCGTGATGACTTGCAGTTTTGATAAAAGAGACTGAGAGACTAGGAGACTGGGAGACTAGGAGACTAGGAGACTAGGAGACTGGGAGACTGAGAGACTAGGAGACTGAGAGACGTTAGACTTAGAGACATCAGACATCAGACATCGGACATCAGACATCAGACATCAGACATCAGACATCAGACATCGGACATCAGACATCAGACATCGGACATCAGACATCAGACATCGGACATCAGACATCAGACATCGGACATCAGACATTTGACATCAGATATCAGTCATCTGGCGTCAGAGATCTGACATCTGGCGTCTGACATCTGATTTCTGACGTCTCCCAGTCTAACGTCTCCTAGTCTCTCAGTCTAATCCCTAATTCCTAATCCCTAATCCCTAATCCCTGGTCACCAGTCCCTAGTCACTAGTCACCAGCCTCTTGATTCCATATCAAAACTGTTATGAGATGATGGGCGCACTCCCATCACCATGCCTTTTGTGATAGGAATGTGAATTGTCTTCGTTTCTGCCTGTTTAAGTATTGGAAGAAATTGAGAATTTCAAGTAAGATGTATGCAGATGAAGCAATCATCCGGACAACGTGCACAGTTCGAGACATAGAGTGATTTCAAAAAACGGAGGGTTTACTCATGAAAAAGTTAAAAATCGCTTACACTGACAAAGCTCTGGAAATCTTCGGCGCTATCGCCGGACGCGAGCAGGCTGACCTCGCCCGCACTGATTTCACAGATGTAGCTGCTGTCGTTATCACGGATCAGGACAAAGACGTTCTTGAAAAGGAAATGATTGCCGCTTTCAAGATTCCGGTACTGATGATCAAGACCGGCGAAGGCCTGACCGAAGATGCACTGCTTTCCAAAGTATACCGCGTCATGGATCTCAATGAGACCGACCATGATTTCTATGCTCGCCAGATCGAGAGTGCTGCGGCTCACTATGAAGAAGATGTGCTGCCGCCATTCTTCCGTGACCTCAAGAAATATGTCGAAAATGGTTACTCCCAGTTCGACTGCCCAGGCCATCAGGGCGGTGCTTTCTTCCGCAAACATCCGGCTGGCCGTGCATTCTATGAATTCTTCGGCGAGAATACCTTCCGCGCTGACCTCTGCAACGCTGACGTAGCGATGGGCGACCTCCTGATCCATGAAGGTCCGGCACTGGCAGCACAGAAACATGCAGCACGCGTATACAATGCAGACAAGACCTACTTCGTACTGAACGGTACCTCCACTTCGAACAAGGTGGTTCTGAATGCAGTCCTGACACCGGGCGATATCGTTCTCTTCGATAGAAACAACCATAAATCCATCGATCATGGCGCACTGGTTCTGGCAGGCGCGACCCCGGTCTATCTGGAAACCGCAAGAAATGCGTTCGGCTCCATCGGCGGCATCCTGGAACACTGCTTCGACGAAGACTACATCAGAAAGCTCGTCGCTGAAAAAGATCCGGTGAAAGCACAGGCAAAGCGCCCGATCCGTCTCGCAGTCATCCAGCTCGGCACCTACGACGGCTGCATCTACAATGCCCGTCAGGTCGTAGATAAGATCGGTCACCTCTGCGATTACATCTTCTTCGACTCCGCTTGGGTCGGCTACGAACAGTTCATTCCGATGATGAAGGACTGCAGCCCGCTGCTGCTCGACCTCGGACCGGAAGATCCGGGCATCTTCGTCAGCCAGTCCGTCCACAAACAGCAGGCTGGTTTCTCCATGACCTCCCAGATCCACAAGAAAGACTCCCACATCAAGGGTCAGGATCGCTACGTACCGCATAAGCGCGTGAACAACGCATTCATGATGCATGCATCCACCTCTCCGCTCTACCAGCTCTTCGCAGCACTCGATGTCAATGCGAAGATGCATGAAGGCGAAGGCGGCAAGAAGCTCTGGGTAGACGCTGTAAAGACCGTGATCGAGACCAGAAAACAGGTGCTCCGCAACTGCCACTACATCCGTCCGCTCGTACCGCCGATGGTCCACGGCAAGAAGTGGGAAGAGGGCAATACCGAACAGATGGCAAATGACATGGATTACTGGGCATTCGAACCGGGCGCTAAGTGGCATGGCTTCGATGGCTACGGCAAGGGCCAGTACTTCATCGATCCGATGAAGCTGCAGTTCGTGACCGAAGGCATCGACGTAGAAAATGGCGGTTATGAAAAATTCGGTATCCCGGGCAACATTCTCGCAAACTACCTGCGTGAAAACGGCATCATTCCAGAAAAATGCGACCTGAACGACATCCTCTTCCTGATGACTCCGGCAGAAAGCGCGACCAAGATGGATGACCTCGTAGCGAAACTCATCCGCTTCGAACAGCTCATCGACGAAGATGCTCCGATGTCTGAAGTACTCCCGTCCATTTACAACGCATACGAAGAAAAATACAGAGGATATACCATCCGCCGTCTGTGCCAGGAAATGCATGATTTCTACAAAGACCGCAAAGTATCCACCCTGCAGAAGCAGCTCTTCCTCGCTGATTACTTCCCTGAATATGTGATGAATCCGCAGGAAGCACAGTTCGAATACATGAGAGGCCACGGCGACCTCGTCGACCTCACCGAAGCGGAAGGCCGCATCGCTCTTGAAGGCGCGCTTCCATATCCGCCAGGCGTTCTTTGCGTACATCCGGGTGAACGTTGGTCCAAGACCGCAGTTACTTACTTCTTAGACCTTGTCGAAGGCATCAATCAGCTCCCGGGCTTCGCTCCTGAAATCCAGGGCGTCTATGTACAGACCGGTGAAGACGGGCTGAAACATGCTTACGGCTATGTTCTGAAGAAAGAATTTGAAAAATAAAGCAACGCTTCGTTGACGGCAAGGGGAGCGGGAAGTATCGCTCCCCGCAGCCATCAATGAGACACAGACAAATACATAAGGGGATCATCATGAGCAAAAGTGCAAATAAAATGAGCGTCCTTCAGCTGACCATCCTCACTGCGGTGAATATGATGGGCTCGGGCATCATCATGCTGCCGTCGAAGCTGGCACAGGTGGGCGCACTCTCTATCGTTTCCTGGCTTGTCACGGCTGTAGGCTCCATGGCCTTGGCTTACGTTTTTGCCAAGTGCGGCATGTACAGTAAAAAAGGCGGCGGCATGGGCGGCTACGCAGAATACTCCTTCGGCAAAGCCGGCAACTTCCTTGCCAACTATACCTACGGCGTGTCTCTGATCTTTGCGAATACCGCGATCGCGATCTCAGCGGTGGGGTATGCGCTGGGGTTCCTCGGGACGACGCTTGATCCGGTCATGACCTGTGCGGCGACTGTCTTCACACTCTGGCTGGCGACTGTTCTGAACTTTGGCGGCGCAAAATACACCGGTCAGGTCTCTTCTGTCACCGTCTGGGGCGTCATCATCCCATGTATCGGCTTGGCGATCGTCGGCTGGTTCTGGTTCTCGCCATCCATGTACTCTGCAAACTGGAATATTCATAACCTGGGATTCGGCGAAGCGGCTATCAATGCGATCACGATGACACTCTGGGCTTTCCTCGGTATGGAATCTGCCTGCGCGAATGCTGACGCGGTCGACAACCCGGAAACCAACGTACCGAAAGCCGTTCTCGGCGGTACACTCCTTGCAGCAGCCTGCTACATCGTTTCTACCAACATCATTTTCGGTATCGTCCCGGCAGAAGAACTGGCTTCCAGCTCCGCTCCGTTCGGTCTCGTATTCGCTTCGATGTTCGGACCGACCATCGGCCGTGTCATCATGGGCCTCATGGTTCTCTCCTGCTTCGGTTCTCTCCTTGGCTGGCAGTTCACCATTGCCAATGTATTCAAAGCAGGTGCTGACGAAGGCTACTTCCCGGCATTCCTGAGAAAGATCACCTCCCATGGCGCACCGATCTGCGGCATGGTGGCTATCACCATCATTCAGTCTCTCTTCTCGCTGATGACCATCAGCCCGTCGCTGAATGAACAGTTCGAAACTCTGGTTAACCTGGCCGTTATCACCAACATCATGCCGTACCTGCTCTGCATGGCGGCTGTCGTAGTCATCATGAAAGCAGCGAACCACGAAGGCAGCGAGCTTTCCAAGACGAAACTGGTCGCATTCGTTGCCTCCATCTACAGTCTGTATGCTTGCTATGCATCCGGCTTCGATGCCATGACCTACGGCGCTCTGGTTACCTTCCTCGGCTGGACACTCTACGGCTTCACCTCCTATCGCTTTGACCTGAAGAAAGCAAAATCGGATAACGAAGCTGCCAGCGCAGCCAAAGGGACAGCGTAAGAACGCTGCGTGAGAATCTGTCACTCATCTGTCGATCCGGCGGAAACCAAGAATAAAAATAATACCTTCCGCCGAGCTATAATATCTTCCTTTAATATCATCCTTTAAAAACAAAACGGTCTGCCAACGTCTAGGCAGGCCGTTTTGTTTTGCTTTTTATTTTATAAGAAAGTAAGAGAAACCTTGGTCACGAGTCACTCCTAATCCCTAATCCCTAGCCACTAGTCACCAGTCACCATTTTCCCCTCATTTGCTTTTTCTTTGAGCTAATGATATAATTTATACAGAGGTATCAAAAATACCATAAGCAAAAAGCATAAAATATACAAATGCAGGCTTGCATTTTGGAAACTTTGCTTTTTCTCACAAGAGTTTTGAAAAGTCCATTTCCGATGGGCTTTTTATAGTCGAAAAATAAAAGGAGGCGAGAACGATGATGGGAATCGATGAACTGATGGATCTCACGATGTACAGCAGCATGTACCTGCTCTTTTACATGGCTTATTTCTATGTAGAAGGAGCCAATCTTCTGGTGCCGTGCCGTGTTAATGCCAATTTCAAACGCATCCTGTCTCGTTTCGCCTCTTTCTTCAGAGGTTTCATCGGCGCAGGGGGATGGAGAGTGACTGCACTTCTCTGATCTTTTAGCGTACCTGTTTTCAGTTCGCTTGAAAGAAAAGGATCAGAAGAAGCAGCAGCCGTATCGGAAGCGCTGCCTGATAGGGCAGCCATCTGACTATTTCATGCGGCGGTGAGGCGCGTACTTCGTGCCTGCCTTTGGCTCTTGATTGTGCCGAAGGATTCTTTTCTGATAACGAAAAGAGACGCCGCAAGGCGTCTTTTTTTGATGAAATCTCTGGAGAGTGAGCTTTGATGTACTCCTTAATCGAAGATATAAAGAAATTATTATCCGTGATGCTGCCGATCCTGGTCGCGCAGATCTCGACAGCAGGCATCACTTTTATCAATACCACCATGGCGGGGCATGCCGGAAGCGATGACCTTGCGGGTGTATCGGTGGGGGCGGGACTTTTCTATCCGCTTCTGGCTTCCATCGTGGGACTGCTCATGGCGGGAACGCCGCTCATGGCGACGCTTCTGGGTGAAAAGAAGCCGGAAGGGCTTCCGTATGTGGTCCGCGCGGGACTTCTGATCGGGCTTGTGATTTCCTTCGCGTTCGGCGCAGCCTATGTCCTTTTCATCGATGACCTTCTGACGTCGCTCACGCTGGAGGCGGAAGTGGCATATGTGGCGCGCTACTATCTCATGACGATGGTGGGCGTGGTCTTCTTCATTTCCATGATCGTCCCCCTTCGCTGTCTGACGGATACGGCAGGCTCGACGTCGACTTCCATGAAGCTCTTCCTCATGGCGCCGCCGGTCAATGCCGTATTCAACTATCTTTTCATCTATGGGCATTTCGGCCTGCCGCGTCTGGGCGGGATCGGTGCCGGTCTTGCGACGATGCTGACCTATGGATGTCTCTTTGTGCTATTCCTTGTCGTCGTACTGAAGTCCTCGACGCTCAGGGGACATGAGATTTTCCACTCGCTCCTTGTGAAGCGGGCCGATGTCAAAGAGTATCTCATCGTCGGCGTACCGAGCGGACTTTCCATTTTTATGGAAATGAGCCTTTTCAGTCTGATTATCGTATTTCTTGCCCGCTATGGCACGGACACGCTGGCTGCCTACCAGATCGCGGATAACTTCGCATCGCTCGTCTACATGCTGCCTGTCTCCTGCTCGATGGCACTCACCATCCTCATCGCGACAGCTGTCGGCGCGCATGACATCCCGCTTGCCCGCCGCTACAAGAAGGCCGGCTTTGTCGTGGCCCTTTCCGGAGCAGCGATGACGGCAACGATGACGGTGCTTTTCCGCTCGTCCATCGGAAATATCTATACCAGCGACGCGATCGTCGCGTCCATTGCCGGGCAGTTCCTGATCTATAGCGCAGGATGGCAGCTCTTTGATGCGATTTCTACGCCGATTCAGGGGATTCTCCGCGGTCTCAAGGATACGCGCGTCTCCTTCGTCCTGATGGTCATCGCGTACTGGGGCGGCTGCTTCCCGATGAGCCTTTTCCTTGACCATGTGGTCGGTCTTGGCGCTGACTCCTACTGGCTCGGGCTGGTCTTCGGTGTCGGCTGCTCGGCTATGCTGATGGTTCTGCGCCTCGTCTATGTGGAGCGCGTCATGGATGGAGAGGCGCTGCCTTCCTTTGCTTTTTTTATGCACAGGAAGATCACGCATCCTGCTGCCGTCCATGCCGTAGTGGCTTCTAATGTAACGCAGGCGAAGGAGCTGCTTGCTTGCTGGGAGCGTGCTGAAGAAAAACTTGCTTCTCTGGTGCAGGACATCAAAGAAGCCGAGGTCGATATATTTACGGAAACCCGAAGGGTCCTTCCGATCTGTCGGTCTCTTCTGACGGATCTGCATTTATGCATCTTAGGCCATGCGACCCGGGCCTATATCCCTTAGGTACGATCAGGGCGACAGCCGCAGCGAAAGCTGCGGCTTTTTGATTGGAGACTAAGAAACTAAGAGGCTTAGCGACTTTAGGCAATAGAGAACTGGTTTGATACGATGTAGCATACTCTGAAAGAAATTCGCTATCATTTCCTTAGAATTTCATAAAATAAATACGAAACAACTTGTATTGAAACGCCGGCAGTCGTATAATGGGAACATCCAAGAGGCATGCTGAATAAAACCTTTTTGGTGGGTTTAATATTCTTCCATGGTATCCCATGAAACGGGGAGGAGAAGAACAATGAAAAAAATCATCATTGCAGGGGCAGCGCTCCTCGCGGCAGGCTGTTTCCTCATCGCAGGCTGCGGAGAAGATGCGCCCAAACAGACGAAAAATGAGATCCATGTCGTGACCCATGCGAACTGGAATCCCTTCGAGTACATGGAGAATGGGAAAATCGTCGGATTCGACGTGGACCTCGCAAGAGAAGCGGCGAAGCGCGCAGGGCTTACGATAGATCTCACCGACGCGGGCTGGGAAGCACTCTTCGAGCAGATCCGCTCCCATCAGGCGGACATGGCTATCTCCGGTGTCACCATCACGAAGGACAGAGAGGCGTCCTATCTCTTTTCTGCGCCGTATTTTCTCTCCCGTCAGGCGATCCTGGTGCGGGAAGGCGTGGATATTCATAGCGCGAAGGATCTGATGGACGGCAAAGAAATCGCTGTGCAGAATGGTTCGACAGGGCAGGAAGCGTTGGAAAAACTTCTTGGGAAGAATCATCCCGCTATCAAGAAGACACCGATGTCCATCCAGATGCTGATCGGCGGGCAGGTCGATGCGCTGGTCGGCGATGAGACGTCTGTAAAATCCATTCAGGCGCAGTACCCCGAGGCGCATCTTTCCATCGTCTATGATGACGAAGCCTTCACGCCCGAGTTCTTCGGCATCCTGTATCCGAAGGATACGGGCGCAGAGCTCAAAGGCAAGATCGACAAGGCGCTGCAGGATATGATCGCCGATGGCACCTATGGAAAGATCTATGAAAAATGGTTCAAGACGAAAGTCGATGAGGAGACGCTCGGGAAACTGGGAAAATAAAAGGCTCAATGGGTTCAAGTTGAACCTCTGAAGTTTGAAAGTAGAGATGAGTAGCTAGTGACTGGTGACTAGTGACTAGTGACTGGGAGACATCTTATTCTCTCGTATCGTCATTTCGAGCGAAGCCCTCGAATCTTTTTCGTTCGCGATCAGGCGGATCATGTTTATAAACTCCAAACAGAAAACCTGTTATCCCCAAAACCTTCGGGCATTGCCTTATATATTTGCGGCGAAGCCGCCACCTTCATTCCTAATTCCTCATTCGAGCAGAGCTTTCACCCGCAATCAAAAGACAACTCGCCCAGTGAGCTAACCCTGAACCCTGAACCTTTTTCTATTTGAGGCTATTCTATGTCTGATTTCAAATTTTCCATCATTCAGGAGTATGCGCCGTTTTTCTTATCTGGCACATGGCTCACCATCAAGCTCTCCGTGATCGCGATCCTTTGCGGATTTCTGCTGGGTCTCGTGCTGGCGCTTTCGCGGATTTCAAAAAAGAAATGGCTGTCCATTCCATCGTTGCTCTTCATCGAAAGCATACGCGGGACGCCGCTCCTCCTGCAGCTGCTGATCACCTACTTCGCCATCGTGCCGCTTTTTATGAAGAAGCCGGATGGTGTACTCGCGGCCGCACTCGCGCTTTCCATCAATGCGGGGGCATACATCGCGGAAACGATTCGTGCGGGCATCCAGTCCGTCGATGTAGGGCAGGGGGAGGCCGCCAGCGCGCTGGGGCTTTCCGCATGGCAGAGCATGCGCTATGTCATCCTGCCGCAGGCGTTGAAGTCGGTCGTACCCGCACTGGGCAATTCCTTCGTGAGCCTCATCAAGGACTCTTCGCTGGCCTCCGTCATCGCGACGCCGGAGCTCATGTACTGGGCGAATGCAGCGAATGCACAGTACTACCGCGTGTGGGAGACGTTCATCACGACAGCCATCATCTATCTCTTTCTGACGGTCGTTACCAGCCGTTTCCTTGCAAAACTGGAAAAGAACATGTGAGCATCTGCGAAAGCAGGTGCTTTTTTTGACTGGTGACTAGAGACTGGTGACTGGTGGCTGGTGACTGGTGACTAGTGACTGGTGACTGGAGACTAGAAGACATCTGATTCCCGTATCGTCATTTCGAGCGAAGCGAGAAATCTTCCTTGCAGTCCGATAAACGATGGATGGGTGAAAGCAGGGATGAGTGACTTGTGCCCACAACTTCGGGCATCGCTTTATGCATACTTCGCGGAGCTTCTGTTTTTTTCGCCGCACCAACCCCTTAGAATCTCTTGAACCTTTAGCGCCCATTGAACCCGTTGAGCCTTTAGCCTTCTTCCCACGAATGCTATAATAAATACATATATACCATTTTCCAAAGGAGTCTTGTTATGATGCACAATGAACAGAAAGTGACGGACAGCATTTACTGGATCGGCGCAAACGATTTCGTGACGCCCCGCTTTGATAATCTGGTACCGCTCCCGCAGGGGATTTCCTATAACACCTACTTTATCGATGATGAAAAGACCTGTGTCCTGGATGGGATCGACAATGCATGCCGGGACATTTTCATGGATAACATTTCGTATCTTTTGAAGGGTCGTGCGCTTGATTACATCATCATCAATCACATGGAGCCGGATCACAGCGGTTCTCTTCTGGCGCTCGCAGAGGCACATCCCCAAGCGAAGATCATCGCTTCTCCGCAGGCGATCAAAATGTTCGAGCAGTTCTTCCATGTATCGTTCAAAGACCGCTACATCATCTCTGACGAAAAGATGGTGCTGGATCTTGGCGTGCACAAGCTCCGCTTCATCAAGGCACCGATGGTTCACTGGCCGGAAGTGACATTCACCTATGATGAGACAGAGAAGGTCCTCTTTTCTGCGGATGCCTTCGGGACATTCGGTGCGATCCACGGCTCCATCTTTGCCGATGCCGTCGACTATGCGGATGTGTATGGCGTGGAAGGCCGCCGCTATTACACGAATACGACGGGCAAGTACGGCATGCAGGTGCTTTCCGCTTTGGAAAAGACGGCGGATCTTCCCATCGACATCATCTGCTCGCTCCACGGGCCTGTCCTTCGCACGGAAAAGGACAAGGCGTATGTGATCGATCGCGTGAAGAAGTGGGCGTCTTTTACACCGGATTATACGTCGGCTTCCATCTTCTTCGCCTCTGCCTATGGCCATACCGCGATGGCAGCTGCTCGTCTCGCGACGCTCCTCGGCGAGCGAGGCGTCAAAAATCTGAAGCTCATCGATCTCTGCACGACTCCTGTGAGCGATGCGTGGGCGGAAGTGTTCCGCAGAAGCCACATGGTGCTGGCAGCACCTACGATGAATATGTGCCTCAATCCTGCCATGGCTTCCTTCCTTCACGAATGCACGACGATGGGCATCCAGAACCGCAATGTGGCGATCCTGGGGAACAGCAGCTGGGCGCCCAATGTATCCGGTAAGCTCATGAAGGATATCGTCAGCACGTGGAAGAAGTGTGTGATCATCGAGGAACCGCTCCATGTGAAGGGGAGCATCACCGGTGATGACGAAACTTTGATTTCTCTGGCAGATACGCTGGCCGCGGATATTCTTGGCAAAGAAGGCGCATGATGAAGAAATGGATCTCTTGGATGGCGGCAGGAGCGCTCTCTGCTGTATTGCTTCTCTCGGGCTGCGGGAAACCCTCCGTGCATGTGATGAAGGCGGAGGCCAGCCAGGAACCCTTCACCCTGGAGACGAAAGCAGTGCCGGAGGCGCTTCATGTCGCGCCAGTCATCCCATCTGTATCGGGCGGTCTTCTTTCCGATCCGCCTGATATCGGGACCACGGTCGAAGCAGGCGATGTCCTTTTCCGGATCGACTCCTCTCAGTATGAGTCGCAGGCGGCAGCGCTCGAGGCGAAAATCGCCGAGAGTGCCTCTTCGGCTCCGGCGGTCAGCTATGGCGGCGCGCCGATCGATAACAGCATGGAAGCCTCGCTTCTGAAGCAGGGCATCATCACCCGCGCCGAGTATAACCGCATCAAGGGACGGAGCGCAGCGGTGCAGCCGGCTCCTTCCGGCGGCGGGGCGCAGGTGGATGGAAATCTGGCGTCCGCCCTCGCAGCCTTGCAGAAGACCATCGCCGGCTGCACTGTCCGTGCGCCGATCAGCGGGATCGTTTCTCAGGTCTACATCGGAGATACGCACATGGCCATGGCAGGCAAGCCCGCTCTCGTCATCCGACAGGATTCACCCGTGACGGCCTCCATCGAGATCCCGTCCAAACTGGATACGCTGATGGAACGCGCCAAGGATGACAAGACGCTGACGGTCACGATGACGGATGGCGATGAGATCTGGTATGGCGAGCTCAAAAAACAGCCGAATGAGGACGGCGACAAATACACCACCTACAAAGTGCAGGTGGATAACAGCGATGATGAGATCACCATCGGGAATGAGTACAACATCCGCATCGAAAGCGGCAAGACCATGTCTTCCTATATGATCCCCAAGACAGCTCTGATCGGCGAGGACTCCGTCGCTGTCGTGAATGATGACGGGCTCATCGACATCAAGACCGTAGACATCGCCAGCGAGACAGGGGGATTCCTGCTCATCATGGATGGTCTCTCTGAAGGTGACCGCATCGTGACGGATCCGACGAAAGACCTCGAGATGGGCATGGAGGTCGATGTGAAATGAAATGGGAGCGCGCCGACTACGACACCGATCCTGTGACACTGGCGAAGAAGCTCATCGGTGCTGTCCTCTGCTGCCGCACGAAGGAGGGGCTGACCACCGGTCGCATCGTGGAGTGTGAAGCCTACGGCGGATGCTGGCGCGGTCATGAAGATGATGGCGCGCACTCTGCCAGGGGCATCACCGCGCGGACGAAGGTGATCTTTGGTGAGCCCGGTCATGCCTACGTGTATCTCATTTATGGCATGTATACCTGCCTCAATATCGTCTGTGGGCCCGAAGGAATACCCGGCTGTGTTCTTATCCGTGCCATCGAGCCACTTTCCGGCGTGGAGCTTATGCGGCATCGGCGAAAAGGGGCGAAGGGCAGGTTTCTTACAGGAGGCCCCGGCCGCCTGACGATGGCGATGGGTATCGATCGCTCCTTCTATGGGGAAGACCTCACCGGAAACCGTCTCTGGATCGAAAAGGGGGAGGGACACTTTCCCGTGAAGCGCACCAAACGCATCGGCATCGACTATGCGACGTATGGAAGAAATTTCCCGTGGCGCATGGTGCTGGAAAATAATATATATGTCTCTAAATAAAGCAAAGAGAGCAGTCCTATGGCTGCTCTTTTGCGATGAAAAAGGGCGCTGGCTGGTCGAAGCGTCCATTCATAGAGAATCGAATCAAAAGCGATTACTGGCGAACGAATATTGATTTTGTTTGATTTTTCTGAAAGAACCTCAAAAAACGCTCTTAAATGGCTATAAGAGCGCTTTTGTGCTATAATAAGGTCAGTCATTGTTTAATTTACAGCGCGCGAAGCGCTGTCTTTTTTCGCAAGGAGACACTATGGATATCGAATGGAAAGAAGGAAAGATCATCAATACCCCCTTGGAAGGGCAGATGAAGAATTCCTACATCGACTACGCCATGTCGGTCATCGTGACTCGTGCGCTGCCGGATGTGCGAGACGGCTTGAAGCCCGTACATCGCCGTATCCTCTACGCAATGAGCGAGGCCGGGATGCTGCCGGGCAAGGCGTACAAGAAGTCGGCTCGCATCGTCGGCGATGTCTTAGGTAAGTACCATCCGCACGGCGATACCGCCGTCTATGAGTCGGCTGTCCGCATGGCGCAGGACTTCTCGACGCGCTACCCGCTGGTCGATGGCCACGGGAACTTCGGTTCTGTCGACGGCGACTCCGCGGCTGCCATGCGTTATACGGAAATGCGTATGGCGAAGATCACCGTGGAAATGCTGCGCGACATCGACAAGAATACCGTCGATTT
>OIYQ01000675.1_pt1 | contig 13646 bp, 7 predicted proteins | sample 1588311 | NCBI WGS metagenome assembly OIYQ01 (sample SAMN03283244) | human gut metagenome | biome: human-associated habitat; material: feces | host: Homo sapiens | place: Peru | collected 2012
TTGCTCATTTGCTTCCTCAACAGCTTGTTTAATGGCAGACAGGTTGTGAAGGATGTGTCGTATCTGAATCCGGAGCACGTGGGAGATGTCTATACCGACCGAAAGGCCATCTTCGACGTGTATTGTGAAGGAGAAAACGGCGAGAAATTCATCGTAGAAATGCAGAATGCCTATCAAACATATTTCAAGGACCGCTCACTCTTCTACTCGACTTTCCCTATTCGTGAACAGGCTCCCAAGGGTAGTGACTGGGATTTCAAGCTCAATCATGTCTATACTGTTGCCCTGCTCAACTTCAACATGAACGAGGATGCCTTCGACAAGGAGAAAATCCGCCATCATGTACAGTTGTGCGATACCGCTACCCACAAGGTATTCTATGATAAGCTGGAGTTTATCTATGTAGAGATTGCCAAGTTCGACAAGACCCTGGAAGAATTGGAAACGCTATATGACAAATGGCTTTATGCGCTGAAGAACCTCTATAAGCTTACCCAGCGCCCGAAAGAGCTGTGCGATAAGATTTTCGACCGTCTCTTTGAGGAAGCCGAGATTGCCAAGTTTACTCCGCAGGAAATGAGGGAGTATGAAGCAAGTAAGATGGCATATCGTGACATCAAGAATTCCATTGATACTGCGAAAAGAGAAGGTAAAATAGAAGCTAATACAGAAACTGCCCAACGTTTGCTGGCTATGGGACTTTCTGCAGAACAGGTTGCTAAGGCAACTCTGCTACCTTTGAAAATCATTGAGAATCTTCGTAACTCATAAAAAAGCGTATTACTGAGTATCAGAAACTAAGAGTTCATCGGATTATTTTTGGTAAGCATTATGATGGAAGCAAAGATTCGTAAACCTGCAGTAGCAGGTAGTGTGAATTCATACCCACGGCAAGAATGAAATCTACGTTCTGTGTTGCGTCCAAATACCACTTGGCTGGGCGCATAATCTTTTAAAGAATCAAAAAACTAAGAATATGGCAAGAGCAACAGGTTCAATCAATTATTTGGAGCATCGCACGCCCTTCAAGGACGAAAGCGGTAAGTATCAGATACATCCGATGTTTGTGAAGCGGGATTTCGTTGACCAGGAGAAGATGGAGAAACGAGTTCGCGATCATTGTGCGATGAATGTTTCCTCCTTTATCTCTGCATTGAAAACGCTGGAGGATGAAACGCTTTATGCCTTGGCTGACGGCAACGAGGTGAGGGTAGGTGATATGTTTATCGTCAAGCCTAAACTGGGCGTGGTGAAGCATAAGGATAAGGAGGGAAATGAATGGAAGAAGACCTATCATGAGGGCGACCTGATTCCTGCCAACGAAGTAGCTGTCTGCGGTTTGGAAATTCAGCCCACGAAGGAATTCCTGGAAAGATTGAAACGTCGTTCTAACGGTTGCAGCCGCCAGTATTGGAATGTGAAATTTGCTCCGAAGGAGGTGGATCAGGAGTTTGCCGACATTGTGGAGATTTGCCAGCAGCAGGGATATATCACGGTGAAGGATATGATTCGCAAATTCGGTGTCACCCGCTATCATGCCAATAAGGTATTGAATGATCTCTGTGAGGAACCGGCAGCCAGAATGTATGCTACCAAAGAAGGTCCTGTTACGATCTATCGTTTGAGGAAAAAGGAATAATGATAAAAGATTGAGGTAAACGACTTTTGGGGTTCAAGTAAGTATCTTTTGGGGTGCAAGTAAGCATCCTTTTGGGTTGAAGTAAGTATCCTTTTGGGTTGAAGTAAGTATCCTTTTGGGTTGAAGTAAGTATCTTCTCGGGTGCAAGCAAGTATCTTCCCAACTGTTGCTGCTAGGCTCAGCAGCTCTGCCGAGCCTAGTCAGCAGGTCTGCTGACTGCAGTCAGCACCTCTGTCGAGCTTAGTGGCAACCCCTTGTTATCGTACAACTATAACCCCTTTAGTTGTACGGTTATAACCTGTTTAGTCGTACGACTATACACCCTATAGTTGTACAATCGTAGCTTTATAGTCGTACAACTATACACCTTTTAGTTGTACGACCATAATATGATGATACTTCCATGATACATTGATGATACTTTTTGCCCCATTTTTCAAGAAGTGTCATTGATGTTAAGTTGTTAATCATCAGAAAGATAACTGGTATTTTGAGGAAGAAAATGAGACTATGAGACTTTTTTGCAAAAAAAATATTATAGGGTTACTTTAGTTTCAAAAATAATCCGTATCTTTGCTGTCGTTTGGATGCTCATAATTTAATAATGGAGGATTGGATATGAATAAATTAACAAGAGAAGAGGTACTTAGACGTTGGAAATCTGCCAAGGTTACAAAGAAAGCCATAGCTGATAAGATGCAGAAGATGCTTTATGAAGACTGCAAATTACGTACAGGCGAGGAGCTTGTGAGATTTAATGTCTTGTTGTAGCTGCTTTGGGTTTTTATATATGCTTTAGGTCGGGTGTTATGCTTCATTTTCGCTTCGGAAATGAAGCATTTTTATGTTGTAGAGCATCTAAAACAAATTTATCTGTATTTTGTTGAATAAAGATGCTTTAGTTTCAAAAATAATCCTTATCTTTGCAGTTGCATTTTCTTGCAGAAAGCCCAAAGGGCCGAGCGGGTGGGTGCTACTTTTATGAAATAGAGCGTTTATCTGACGCTTGTCTTTGACGTGCCGTAACTTCGCAACTTACAAATACAGTCAAAGAACAAGGCAACGGTAGATGTTCACGGTAGGTATATTATACCCTGCCGTGTGTTGTCGCATACATGTATTGTTTGCGGCTGCCCACGCATGGGATGATATATGTCATGCGTGGGCTTTCTGCGGTTGTCCGTTCTTACTGTATGGGCAATGCGAAGGCCTCGGCACGTGGGATGGGCAACAGGCGAATCCCACGCTTTTTTTTCTTAAGGTGAAGTAATTAAACTTAAACAGGCATTTCCGCACTTGGGGATTCTACGGATTAAAAACAAAAGAAAGGGAAAGCTTAAGTGTATAAAGTAACATGGGACAAGGATGTGAATGGAGTGAGGTTGCACTCACGTATTGTAGAAGGTGTATTGGGTACATCTCCAAGACCCGTGTTCTATGAAGAACTTGATCTCTTAGGATTAGACAAACTTGGTTGGAAGTATCCTCATTGCGAGGAGCCTCTCCTTTGGGCTATAAATAAGCAGTATTATTATAAGGGTGAGTTGGTTTTCGAAGCCAAGGGAGCTAACATTTATGATGCGGCTACCATCATTTTGCAACCAGTTGGTGAGCAATTGGTGCTGGAACCTATCGATGTTGATACCATGTTGGAACGCAACAAGGATAAGATGTTTCTCTTGGAAAGTGAGGCGATTGAGTTTATTCACGAGACATACGAACAATATGCCCGTGCTCGTAAAACCATACAGGCTGCATCTGCTAACACATTAGACTTTGAGGCTTTGGCCCAAAAAGCAGAGAAAAAGGCCAAGAAAAAAATGGCGATAGTTAAAGAGGATTGTGACTCATTTGATATTATGCCATTGGAGGAAGCTAACAATGCTGGAAAACGAGTTTATCAAACTACAAAAATAGACAAGTTTATTGCTTCTTTTTCTGGAGGCAAGGATTCGCAAGTTGTACTTGACTTGTGTACCCGTGCAATTCCAAGTACCGATTTTGAGGTGATTTATAGTGATACAGGCTATGAGTTGCCACCTTCCTTGGAATTATACGATAAGATTCAAAAGCAATATAAGGAGAAGTTTCCTGACTTGAAATTTTCATTAGCTCGTAATCACGATAGTGTTTTGAATTATTGGGATAAGATAGGCACACCTAGTGATACACACCGTTGGTGTTGTTCTGTGATGAAAACAGCTCCGTTATATCGAATGTTGAAAACTGGTGATGGCAAACAAGCAAAAATTCTTACTTTTGATGGAGTGAGAGCGGAAGAAAGTGTTAGGCGTTCTACTTATAATAGAATAGGCAAAGGGGTTAAACATAATAACGTTATTAATGCAAGCCCAATATTAAGATGGAGTGCGATAGAAATCTTCTTATATATTTTTGAGCAGAATCTTTATGTGAATCCAGCTTATAGAAGAGGTATGACACGTGTAGGTTGTTTGATTTGTCCTTTTTCTTCTGAATGGAATGATATGATTTCCAATAAATGCTATAAGGAAAGCCTTATGCCGTTTTTGGGTAGGATAGAGGACAAAGCCCATAAAGCATGTATTAGTGATGTTGAAGATTATATAAAGGAAGGAAAATGGAAATTGCGTGCTGGAGGTAGGGATATGGAATTCCCATCTGCATTAATCGTAAAGAGTATAAAGCCTAATTTAGTATTAGAAATTAAACATCCACAAAAAACTCTTCTTGCTTGGTTGAATGCAGTAGGTAAGTTTCATGTAACTTCAGATGTTGATGGAACAATTAATGGGGAGTTAAGTTTTGAAGGAAAGATATTCAGGTTTACGGTTAAAGAAAAAGATGGAATACATAAGGTAAGCTTCATCAACACTCAGATGTTCCCTAAACTACAAGGGTATTTGAAAAGGGCATTTTATAAATCTACTTATTGTGTGGATTGTGAAACTTGCGAAGTTGAGTGTCCTACAGGAGCATTAAGGATACTTCCAACGGTAAAATTGGATTCCAGCAAATGCGTAAGTTGTCATAAGTGCTTAACGTTCCATGACTTTGGTTGTATAGCTGCAGCATCATTGGCAATTACTGGTAGAAAAACAAATAATACAAACAATATGAAGTTAATCAGTTATAATAATTTCGGGTTGAATGGAGACTGGATGGAATTCTTTTTCTATAATTATAGTGATTATTTTACAGAGAATTCTCATGGTCTTAATATAAAAGAGCAACTTCCTAATTTTGTGAAGTGGTTAGTGCAGGCAGAGATATTGAAGGATTCAAAGTCTAAAGAGATAACAGAGTTAGGGCAATTGTTGGCCTCTAACTATCCTGATATGCCTGATATGGTTTGGCAGATTATATGGATTAATCTTTCTTATAACTCTCCAATTGCTGCATGGTATAAAGAAAGCGTAAACTGGGAAGAGATTATTTCACAAAAAGAGATAGAAGAAAGAGTGCTTGCTGATTATTCAGATAATAGTAAGACTACAGTACATAATGTGGTTTATGCTTTGTTCCGCACATTTAAAGAGAGTCCAATCGGAGATGCCGGACAACTTGTTCCAAAGGATAAGATAATGTTTGTACGAACATCTTATGAGTCATTGGAACGTGAGACGGTCGTTTATTCGCTTTATAAATATTGTGAAAGAAAAGGCATACATTCTCTTCGTGTTAGTGACTTGTATGCAAGTGGCAACAATTTGGGACTTTATAAAGAATTTGGCATATCTAAAATAGAGTTGCTTTCTGTTCTTCGTTCACTTAACAGTGATGCCAATCGTTTGGTTATTGCTGAGTTAAATATGGGCTTGGACAATATTACTTTGCGTGATGATATAAATGCAATAGAGGCGTTGAATTTGATGATAAAATAAATATGAGTTTACAGAGTGACTATTATAAGACGGCAATATTACAGTTTAAAAGAGGGAATTATAATGGGCATGTCTCAAATGCCAAAACTTATTATTTACTATCAATCCTTGAGAGAATTGATAAGGGACTTTTGGTAGATAATAAAATTAAGTTTGATGATGAATCAAAGAAGTTTTATGAAACTCAATGTCTTGCTTACAAAGATGTGGTCACTCCTTTTGTAAAACCATATTTTCATCTAAGCTCTTCATTGTTCTATCACATAAAATGGAACAAAGGAACTAAGGTGGAGTCTTATGCAAAAACTCCATCAGGAAAGTTCCTTAAGGAGAAGTCTGAATATGCATATCTTGATGATTCTTTTTGGAAATTACTAAAAGGGGCAGAATACAGAAAAGAGATAAAGCAACTAATAGTCAAAACATTTTTGAAATAACAATAACCGCTTATGGCTACAAAATATAATGATATAGTAACATTGAGGTCAATGCGTCCTGCTTATAACATAAAGAATGAAGGACCAGATGACTGGAAGACGTTTATAGCAAATGATCAATTCAACGACTTGTTGAAGAAGACAATTAGTGCTGTAAGAAATAATGATGCCGATTCGCATAAGGCGATATGGGTTGCAGGAACGTATGGATCAGGCAAGAGCCATGCTGGTGCAGTATTAAAACATCTTCTTTGTGATGAGGTTAAAGATATTGTCGATTATGTAAATGAAGAATATGGAGAAGAAAAGTATAATCTTCTTCGTAACTCCATTTTGAAACTTCGTGAAAGTAAGCGTTTGTTTCCTGTTAATCTTTATGGTCAACAGGCAATTGCTCATGAGGCAGATTTATCTTTGCAGGTTCAAAAAGAAGTGATACAAGCTTTGAAAAATGCTGGTATCAAACTGACTGTGCAAACAGATTTTGATAATTATATTCAGCATATTGAAAACGAGCCTGACTTGTGGACTATGCTCATTGCAAACAATGAGGTGTTAAAGAGTGTAGCTCCTGATTTGAAAATGCTAAAAACAAGGTTGGCTAATGGAGATACCGAGGTGTTGAATCGTGTTACCATGGCTCTGAGAAATATGGGTATCAATGTGCCAATCAAAAACTCTAATTTGAAAACTTGGATATTCGAGGTTCAGAATGAACTTCGTAGTCTAGGTGTTTACGATGGCTTGCTCATTATTTGGGATGAGTTTACGGATGTTATGCGCTCTGATTTAGGTGTTCCTCTCTTGAAAATCTTACAGGAGATTGCTGAGGATATGATGAATCCAGAGAATGATACTTACTTCTTGTTCTTATCTCATCCTTCTGCTTTGAATTCTTTGAAAGAAGCTGAACGTGAGCAAACTAGAGGCCGTTATCATTATGTCATCTATAATATGGAACCAGTTTCTGCATTCCGTATTATGTCGAAGAAATTTGTGATTGTTGATAAGGTCTTATATAATCAGCGACAGGAGTATTTCTGTAGCTTGCATCAAGAGCTTCTATCTGCATTTGCTTCTTCTTCTACAGACCCAGCACAGACCCAGAAGGACTTGGCAAACTTGTTTCCTGTTCATCCTTCCACAGCGAATTTAGCAACCTATTTTGCTCGTGAGGCCGGCTCTTCCAGCCGAAGTGTATTTGAGTTCTTGGCTTGTGATGAGGTGAGAGTATTTTTTGACAATGAAGATGCATACGCAGACAAAGATACGGTTACTCCAAATTATCTTTGGGATTATGTGCAAGAATATTTTGAAAGTGATACTGCCCGTTTTGGTGCTGTGACTGAACGATATAATTCTCATCATTTGGCTGTTGAGGCTCAAGGTGATGAATACCTTGCTGTGTTCAAAGGAATTCTGCTTTTGAATGCACTGAATAATATAGCTAACAACGACAGCGTAACACCAAGTGAGGAAAATATCTATAATCTCTTTGAAGGTACTCCTATATATAATAATGTGGGAGAGATTCTAGATTACTTCAATGAGAAAAGTATCATTCAGCGTCAGCCAAATGGTAATTTCTCAATTCTGTTTACTGCATTGCCAACAGATGAAATCCAGAAAATTAAGGAAGAATTGAAATTAACAACATTCTTGTTTGCTGAGCAAGTTATTAACTTTGGTGATACTGCCAAGAATTTCATGGACAAGAACTTGTCTCAGGTGGCGCGTCCATTGGAATTTCAGTTTTTCTCTTTGACAAGTAATGAATATACATTGCTAAATAAAATCGAAAATTTTGCAAAAAAAGCTACATCATATTCTGTGCTTATAGCTTTTATGGTAGGAAAGACTCGACAGGACATCTTTGAGTTAAAAGACATTATCAATAAGAACAAACAGGATGAGAGATTCAAAAATATCTGTTTCGTTTTATTGGAGAGTCCTATGGGTGAAAAGGAATATGAACGATTCATTGAGTATCAGGCAAATGCTACTTGTGCCCAGAAGCATGGTCTTGCTAATCAGCAGAAGACTTATACTAAAAATGCAAGTGAAATGATTGCTGGATGGCTGGGAGAAATCCGTGGCGGAAATGTAACTTTCTGTTTGCGTGATGATGAACTGCCAATATCTGGTACGAGATTGGCTTCAACCATCAATAACTCTATAGCTCCAGCCATTTTTACGTCTGGTCCTGAAGCTTTGGAGATTATTAGGACACGTTCATCTAACACATTCTGGAGGAAATCTTCTGTAAAAGCAACTGTAGATAATGTTCTTTCTTTCCATACTAAGGAAGATATTGTTGCTAAATGTGGCGGTCCTGCTAAGCATGTTGAATATTTGTTGCAAGATAGCGTGGATGACAATCTGGAATGGAAATCAGATATAAGTTCTGAACATCCATTGAAAAAGGTATGTGACTATATTCAGAATGTCTTTAATCATACTAATAAGAATCAGTCGTTCAATTTGGGTGATAAGCTTATAGGGTTGACCTTGCCTCCATTTGGTTTGTTCCAATCGTACGCTCCGATGGCTATGGTAGCTTTTGCGATGCGTAAGTATGCTGGTAAGATATTTGATTTGAACGGTAAGCCAAGAACTGCAAATCATTTGGTGGATGATATTGTTGAAATGTTCAAGGCCTGGGAAAGTGGTAAGACTTCTCCAAAGCTCAACTTTATGTTTGAGAGTAAGGAAGCTGGTGCTATTACAAAGAATCTGATTAAGACTTTTAAGCTGAATAAGCTTCCAAAATATTCTGATGTCAGTAGCTTGACAGATGCACGTTGGGCTATGACTCATGAGTATTCTGCTAGTGTAGGTTATCCTCTTTGGTCTTTGAAATATGTGCCAGAGTGTTCTGACGAGAATAGAGAACTGATAGATGGGATCATCAAGGTAATTACCGATTCGGAAAGTGTTAAGAATCCTCAGCTTATGAGTAAAGTTGCAGAAGGATTGAAGAACAATATAGACTTGGGGAACCTCTTGCTCGAATCTGCCAATAACTTTGAGACTGGTTTCAAAAATTATGTCATGAATCTGGAATATATCAATATGACAGAGCCGGAGTTTGTTGAGGCTAAGCAATTTCTGGAAGGACATTTGGAAGGAACTATTGGACTTTGGACGGAACGTGGAGTGGAGGATACTCTCAAGAATTGGCGTTTGGCACAGCAGCAACAACGTCTTCGTGAGGAAAACGGAAAGCGTTATCAGGAAGAGCGAGAAAAGTTTAAGCGTGCGGCTGCGCAACAAGGTGAAACATCTGGTGCAACCCCTGCTTGGATGAATACCGATGGCAATGGACAAGAGAATTCTAAACTGGCAGCAGATCCGCAAGGAGAAACGCAAGAGTTGAAGATGAAGCGAAGCGATGTTGCTAAAAAAGTGATGCCGTTGGCTTCCAGTCAGATGATGCGTGAGTTATTGAAAGACTTATGTGAAAATGCTGATGAACAAACCCTTAATATCATAATAAAGCATGTTGGATGACGATAGATTTAAAACAATTGCTTCCTTTGAAGAACTGAAGGCTCTTATAGAGGAAGATAAGAATATTAATGGACTGGGAGCGGCTACGGCAAACCGCTACCCAATCCGTTTTGTGCTGTTTGATAACTTCCATGATAGCTTTGAGTTTGTGATGTATATGCTTGAAGAATGTGGAGTTGCGGTTCAGAGTGTGGATAAATGGATAGATCATGATTATCCAGACTTGATGATAACTTATCAAGAATTGAGTGAGCATATTGCAGACTATATTATTTCTCTTCGTGGTCGTGATAGCGTCATTACTCCTTTTTCTGAATTAGCTAGATTTTATGATAATCAGTCAAGCCATACCTTTGATGCTTTAATCAAGACCGTGAAGTCGATTGAAGCATCTGTAGAAGGAGTGGAGAATCAACAGAGAATCTACATCCCTATTATCGGTTTGGAGGGTAAAATGAGTACTTTTGAAAATGATACTCAGATAAATGTTTGGCATTTGCATGATGAGAATGCGATAGGGGAGAACTATACGATGGTTCTTGTTGATGATGATTCTTGTTATGGAGTAAAGCATGTTGAAGAGCAAGCCAATGTGGTACATTCTGTAAGTGAATGGCTGAGTATTTGGAAGAATACAGAAGTACATAAGCGTAAGACCATCATTAGTACGTCTGATTCAATTTTTGCCAATGCCAAATTTGCTCAGCCAGACAATGCTTTCAGCTATGTATGTCCAAAGAATGTGTTTGAGTTCTTGAAACTGGGACTGCATTTGGAATTTGGGGATATGTTGTATCAGGAGAGTGACGAGGAAAATTGGAAACTTTTGGCAGAACAGATTGATTTGACAAAGAATTTTGATTTATGTTCTTTCGTTCAACATTATTTTGATGTAAATGAGATTACGTCTTATAAATCCTTTTTGAAGATATGGTTTACTCATAGCAGTAATTTTGATAGATGGTTGCTATGCTCTTGCTATAATTTGATGAATCAAAGCGACGGGTACTTAACTGCTTGCTTGTCAAAGCTGACGAATTATACTAATGCTGATTTGTTTACAGAGATAGCTATGCATATTACTTCTGTTAAGACAGAGATGGAAGAACGTAGATACTGTTTGAATGAGGCGGCAAAGCACCATGTACAACTATCAGAAAGTATAGAGGTTATTATTGGTAATCGATTAGAAAATATTGCCAAGCAGAGTGGAGCTCATGAAGCCATTAAATATTTTTCTGGTATAACTATTAAGGAGAAAGAACTGGCCATAGTTTGGTTAGGTAAGAAATGTATATCTGTAAATGAAGTCAAAGATTTCTTTCCGGAATTGTTTGACTATATGCAAGTTCAACCTATGCTGACACCTAACTGTATGTGGCTTTCTTCGTATATTGATGAGTATAAGAAGGCAAAACTGGGTAACATTTATACTGACGAAATCAAAACTGCAATTTCGGAGCATAATGCAGATAGTGTGGCTTTCGATACTTGGTATCAATCGCTAAAGACTACCCGTTTTTTGTTGGCTGGTCGTAATGATATAGATGTGTATTATTGGATAGATGGTTTGGGCGTGGAATGGATTCCATTTATTCAAGCTATCTTAGCAAAGCATCAGCAAGACAATATCTATCTCAATGAAGTAATGGTAGCAAGAGCTTTGTTGCCAACTACAACAGAGGTGAACAAGGTAGAATTACAACATTTATCTGACGTTGATATCCAAACAATGAAAGTGGGTGATTTAGATTCTATGGCGCATCAGTCTAGTAATCGCTATCCTAACACCATCATATCAGAAATGAGGATTGTGGAAGATGCGGTTGAGAGCATTATAAATAAGTATGCTGGTAAGAAAATTGCTATAGTCAGTGATCATGGATTGACTTATCTCTCACAGTTGCAAGGTGGCTTGAACTTGGCAGGTTTTGATTCTGATCATCATGGTAGATTGGCAGTATGTAAAATAGGAAAGGCTACCAATGACAAAAATTATTTTATCTTAGAAGATGGAAATACTGTTTGTGCATTGAATCATAAGTCTTTATGCAATAAGGTTCCAAGAGACCAAGGTATTCATGGAGGCTGTACACCAGAAGAAGTAATGGTACCAATATTTGTGATTTCGAATAATCCAAATAACAACCATTGGAGTGTGGTAGTTCTTTCACAAGAATTGACAACTGTCAATCCGCAAGTCAGACTTAGAATCAAAGGATTGTCAGCTTCTGATATTCCTTATGTTGTCTATAACAACAAATCATATCCATTGACAAAGTTGGGTATGGATGAGTTTATGACAGCTCCACTTGAAGCTAATGAAAATGACAGTGAATTGAGTGTGCTTGTGGGGGATAAGGTGATAGATAGATGTTCTATTCTCTGGAAAAAAGCTGCTCAAGAAGAAGATTTGTTTGAATTCTAAAACCGAAAAATATGAAAGAAGAATTACAGCAGAAAATAAGACAGTATTTCTCTGCTATGTCGATATATAAGGATCCTAAGGCAACTAATAGTATCTTTGCAGGTCGCAATTTACCTTCATTTGTAAAGGATTATCTTTTGAAAAGATATTTGAATATCAGTACCGGTGAAATAGATACATTAGGCCTTAATGCTTTCTTAGATAAGGTGATACCTGCTAATGGAGGTACTGTTAAGGATGATATTCTAGCAGGCAAGGAGGTAACATTGCTGGCTCGTTTTTCTATCTATATTGATTTGATAAAAGGAGTAAAGCAGTTCGCAATTCCTGATTATGGTATTAAGCAAAAAGAGGGAATCATTCCTGATTATGTGTATGCTAAACATCCGGGTGAATTGGTTGATGGTGAGAAATGGGGTATTGTAAAACTCTGCTTGTTGCCAGATGATAATAGTAAAGGTGATAAAAACCATGTTCGTATGGTTGACTTTAAACCATTCAAACCTTATAGTTCTGTTGATATAGAGTATCTTCGTGAAGCTCGTCAGTATTTTGATATTAATGAGTGGATTGATGTTTTATTGTCGGCGATGGAATATGATCCAGATGGTTTTACCTCTATAACTCAGAAAATAGAGTTTCTATCTCGTCTGTTAATTTTTGTTGAGCCTCGTTTGAATGTAATAGAACTGGCTCCAAAAGGAACGGGAAAATCATATGTATTTGGAAACTTGTCGAAATATGGTTGGCTTGTGAGTGGTGGTAAAGTTACTCGTGCCAAGTTGTTTTATGATAAGCAAAAGCAGCAAAATGGCATTATTAAAAATCATGACTTCACCGTTTTTGATGAAATTCAAACCATCATCTTTCAGGAACCTGCAGAGATTCAAGCAGCATTGAAATCATACTTGGAAAGTGGAAAGACAACAATAGACAACAATGAGTTTACATCAGAATGTGGATTGATGTTGATGGGTAATATACCATTGTCAGCCAATCGTTTGCCTATTTCGCCCAATTATTTTGATACGTTGCCAAACAACTTTAAGGAATCTGCTTTGCTTGATCGCTTTCATAGTTTCATAGAGGGTTGGAAGCTTCCTCGTGTCAATGACAGTATGATATTCAAGGGATGGACTATCAACGTGGAGTATTTTTCAGAAATTATGCATACTATGCGTATTCAGAATTCGTACGGATTGTTAATTGATGAATTAGTGGAATTTGAGGCGAAGTCTGATGTTCGTGATTCTAAGGCAATTAAGCGCATTGCTACTGCTTACATGAAGCTACTTTTCCCTCAATGGCAGAAAGTGGAGGATGTAGATAAAGAAGCATTTGATCTTTATTGTTTGCAACCTGCAGTCTATCGTCGTGGTATTATCAAGGAACAGTGTCATTATATTGATCCGGAGTTTAAGATAAGGATGCCTGAAGTTAGGGTGATATAAAACTAGGTAATGTTATATATTCGTTAGAGCAAAGAAATAAAGTAACAAACGGTGGAGGCTTATCAGTAACCTTCACCGTTTCTTCCAGTTTATGCTTGGTAGAATCGAAAAGTTGGTGGGGTTCATCAGATGAAGGTCACCAAACCTAAATATCTTGAAAACAAAGACTTGCAAAATAGATATTGTGACATATTTCATGAATAAGAGCTGAGTTGCAAGTCGGGAAGTAATCAAATCTTATGATTTTTAACATAGATAATCACAATTATAGTTGTTTAGCAAAAGTTTCCTTCACAAAATTTGTGAATATCGAATTTA
>OIYQ01000676.1_pt1 | contig 13638 bp, 9 predicted proteins | sample 1588311 | NCBI WGS metagenome assembly OIYQ01 (sample SAMN03283244) | human gut metagenome | biome: human-associated habitat; material: feces | host: Homo sapiens | place: Peru | collected 2012
CCTCGGCGGTTTTTACGCCGCTCTCCGAAACAAAGAGCACGTCCTGCGGGATACGCGCCCGCAGGCGGCGGCTGTTCTCAGTATCCACCGTGAAGGTTTTCAGGTTGCGGTTGTTCACGCCGAGGATGCGCGCCCCGGCGGCAAGCGCCCGGTCCACCTCGGCGTCATCGTGGGCTTCCACCAGAGCGGAAAGCCCCAAGTCCTCGCAGATGGCGAGGTATTCCCGCAGCTGTGCATCGTCCAGAATGGCACAGATGAGCAGCACTGCCGATGCACCGAGAAGCTTTGCTTCATAGATCATGTAGTCATCCACTGTAAAATCTTTGCGCAGACAGGGCGTGGAGACGGCGGAGGTGATCTCTTTTAAATAGCTGTCCCTGCCTAAGAACCACTTTGGCTCGGTGAGCACTGAAATGGCATCTGCCCCGGCGGCCTCGTATTCCTTGGCAATTTGCAGGTACGGAAAGTCCGGTGCGATCAGCCCCTTGGAGGGCGACGCCTTTTTGCACTCGCATATGAAGGAAAGCCCCGGCTTTGCCAGTGCTTTTTCAAAGCGGAAATCGCCCTTCGGCAGCGCTAGCGCCTGCCGCTTTCTCTCGGCAAGCGGGGTCTGCCGCTTGGCTTCCTCCACCCGCTGCCGGGCGGCTTCGGCCAGCTGATCTAAAATGTTCATGCGGTCTCCTCCGGGCGGTTGCTCACGGCGATGAATTTTTCCAGCACAGCCGCCGCCTTGCCGCTGTCGATCAGCTGCGCCGCCAGCGAGATGCCGGCTGCCATGGTCTCGGCCTTGCCGCCGATGTAAAGGGAAGCGCCCGCGTTCAGCAGCACAGCGTCCCGCTTGGGGCCTTTTTCCCCGGCAAGGATCGCCCGGGTGATGGCGGCGTTTTCGGCCGGGGTGCCGCCCACAAGGTCGGCCTTTTCGCAGCGGGTCAGTCCGAACTGCTCCGGCGTGATGGCGTAGCACTTGTACCAGCCGTCCTTGATCTCGCAGACCTTGGTGGGAGCGCTGAGGGAGATCTCGTCCAGTTTATCCTTTCCGTAGACCACCATACCGCGCCGGACGCCCAGACTGACAAGCACCTGCGCCAGCGGCTCGACCAGATATTCATCGTAGACGCCCAACAGCTGCATCTTGGGAGAGCCGGGATTGGTAAGCGGGCCAAGAATGTTGAACACAGTGCGGAAGCCCAGCTCCCTGCGGATAGGGCCCACATATTTCATGGAGGTGTGGTACTTCTGCGCAAAGAAGAAGCAGATGCCCACCTCTCGCAGCAGTTCCACGCAGCGGGCGGGGCTTTGCTGGATGTTCACGCCCAGCGCCTCCAGACAGTCGGCGGTGCCGCACTGGGAGGAAGCCGCCCGGTTGCCGTGCTTGGCTACCTTCATGCCGCCTGCCGCTGCCACCAGCGCCGAGGTGGTGGAAATGTTAAAGCTGTGGGCATTGTCGCCGCCGGTGCCCACGATCTCAAAGAGGTCCATGCCGGTCTCCACCTTGGTGGCGTGGTCGCGCATGGCGGCGGCGCAGCCTGCAATTTCATCGGTAGTCTCCGCCTTGGTGCTCTTGGTGGAAAGCGCCGCAAGGAAGGCGGCGTTCTGGGTGGGGGAGGTCTCGCCGCTCATGATCTCGTTCATGACAGCGTAGGCTTCGTCGTAGGTCAAGTCTTGTTTATTGACGATCTTTACAATGGCTTCCTTGATCATTTTTTAACCCTCCATAAAATTCTTCAAAATCAGCCGACCCTGCGGGGTCAGGATGGATTCCGGGTGGAACTGCACCCCGTAGATGGGGTATTTCGTGTGCTGCACCGCCATCACCTCGCCGTCGGCGGTGCGGGCGGTGATTTTAAGCTCCGGCGGCAGGGTGGCGGGGTCTGCTGCCAGCGAGTGATACCGTGCCACCAGCAGCGGGGCTTTGCAGCCTTGAAACAGCGGGCAGGCGGAGTCAAATTCTACCTCGGACTGCTTGCCGTGCATGAGCTGCTTTGCGTAGGTGACCGTAGCACCAAAGGCCGCGCAGATGGCCTGATGCCCAAGGCAGACGCCCAGTGTGGGGATCTCCTTGCCCAGTGTGCGGGCGGCCTCCAGCGTGATACCTGCATCCTCCGGTCTGCCGGGCCCCGGCGAAAGGATGATGCGCGCCGGGTGCAAAGCGCGGATCTCGTCCAAGGTCAGCTCATCGTTGCGGATGACCCGGATGCCGGGGTCCAGCTCGCCCACCAGCTGGTAGAGGTTATAGGAAAAGCTGTCGTAGTTGTCGATCAGCAGCGTCATAAGCCTTCCTCCTGTGCCTGACGGAGTGCGCTGACCACGGCCTGCGCCTTGTTGATGCACTCCTGATATTCCTTTTCGGGCACCGAGTCTGCCACGATGCCAGCACCGCTGCGGACGAACACCTGCCCGTTTTTCTTGTAGGCGATGCGGATGGCGATGCAGGTGTCCATGTTGCCGGTAAAATCAATGTAGCCGATGGCGCCGCCGTAGATGCCGCGCTTGTTGTTTTCCAGTTCCCCGATCAGCTGGCAGGCGCGTATTTTGGGTGCACCGGAAAGAGTGCCTGCCGGAAGCACCGCCTCGATGGCGTCCAGTGCATCGCATTCCGGCCGCAGCTGACCGCGCACGGTGGAGCCGATGTGCATTACATGGGAATACCGCTCGATGGAGTGCAGCTTTTCCACCTCCACCGTGCCGAAGCGGCTCACCTTGCCCAGATCGTTGCGGCCAAGGTCTACCAGCATGTTGTGCTCTGCCAGCTCCTTTTCGTCTGCCAGCAGCTCCGCTTCCAGCGCCTTGTCCTCGGCATCGGTCTTTCCGCGCGGGCGGGTACCGGCCAGCGGAAAGGTGTGCAGCACGCCGTCCTCCAGTTTGACCAGCGTTTCCGGCGAAGCACCGGCCACCTCTACGTCCGTACCGGAAAAATAGAACATATACGGCGAGGGGTTGATGGTGCGCAGCATCCGGTAAGCGCCCAGCAGACTGCCCTCAAAGGGGGCTGCCAGCCGGTTGGAAAGCACGATCTGGAAAATCTCGCCTTCATGGATGGCGTGCTTTGCCTTTTCCACCATTGCGCAGTAGGCAGCCTTGTCAAAAAGCGGGGTCACCTCGCCCAGCAGCCTGCCTGCGGCTTCCTGCTTTTGAGCGCCTGTCTGTAGCAGCTGCGCAAGCTGCTGCAACCGAAGAACGGCTTTGTTGTAGTTCGTTTCCAGCGCATCCAGTTGCAGCGGCATATTTACGATGAGCACGATCTTCTGCCGCAGATTGTCAAAGGCGATGACCTGATCGAAAAGCATCAGATCCACATCCTTGAAGTTTTCGGTATCCTGCGCCCCGGTGCGGGCTTTCGGCTCGCTGTAACCAAGGTAATCGTAGGCAAAGTAGCCCACAAGACCGCCGGTGAAGGTGGGCAGCTCTGCAAAGCGCGGGCTTTTGTACTGTGCAAGGATCTCCCGCAACGTCTGCGAGGGATTTTGCGTTTCAAAGGTAAGTTCCCCGGCCTTCATTACGCCGTTGCGGCAGGTGATCTCCATTTTGGGGTCAAGCCCCAGAAAGGTGTAGCGTCCCCACTTTTCGCTGGGCTGGGCACTTTCCAGCAGGTAGCAGTGGGTGGAAACGTTTTTCAGGATCTTCAGCGCCTCAATGGGCGTGCAGATGTCGGATAAGATCTCGCCGCTGACCGGCAGCACCTTGTAACCGCCCGCCGCCGCAATGGTTTTTACTTCGTCCAGTGCAGGCCGTATCTTCATAGCCACTACCCCTTTCTGCGTTAAACAAAAAACTCCCCCGGCCCTTCTGCCGGAGGAGTGTAAAAGAAAAACGCCCCGGACAGAAGAAGCCTCTTCTGTCAAGGACGAATAAAGTTTGACCTTTGATCCGCGGTGCCACCCTGACTTCATGGGAACGACCCCATGCACTTGCGGGATGCCAACACATCCCCGGCAACTGACGTATGCCCTACGTTGCAGAATACTGTGCGGCGCGTTCAGCGCACCGCAGTTCCCTGCACCCTCAGCGGTCCATTTCGGGAAAAAGCGACGCAACGCCGCCTTTTCCTTGACGAACTGTTTCCGGTCTGCTTCTCAGCTGCGCAGGCTCTCTGTACAGGCATGGTTCGCCGTTATCTCCGCTTCAACGGTTTAGTGTATTGAATTTGCCTATATTAAAGCACGGATTTTGGATTTGTCAATACCAAATTTTGTTTTTGGAGAAAAAATTACCTACATTTGCAGTTGGTTTTGGCTTGCGGGGGCTGAATCGCAATCATCGACACATGCTTTTTGAAGGCTGGAGAAGCATAAAGGGGGCTGCGGACGGTTCCGGCCTTTTGCCTTCCGGGAACAAAAGTTGGCTTTCGGAACCGGGAATGTTATAATGGGTTAAAAGCGGTGTCCCATACGCGCTCTCGAAATTGATATCAAGATATGAAATGTGAGCAGGAGGATAATCGGATGGATCAGGATGCAAAAGTGGAACGTTTGCTGGAAATGCTCCGGCGTGCCGCAGAGCAGCTCCCGGAAGAAGAGGCTGAAAATGCAAAAAGAATATTAAGCAAAAAATTGTTGCGGAAGAAATTGAAATCGGAGCTGGAAATAAAAGATACAGATTCTCTGGGGGATGATTTGAAAGCGGATTGCGGATTGATTTCTGATGCGATGGGCAAGACGCTTGATGGGCAACCCGGCAGTATTGAACATAAGCAGCGGCTCTGGGAAGTGTTTAATGTGTGGCTTGCTGTGATGGAAAAGGAGTATGGCTTTTCCATCAGCCGTCCGTTGCGACCGTTCCTTGAATCCGAGGATGGTAAACTGATCCAACTGCTCAAGGGACTGCATGGTACGGATGGTTTGGGCTGCGAAAGAAAACCCCTTTGTGATAAGATTGGCGTAAAAGAAAAAACGCTGCGCACCTATCTGAAGCGTTTGAATGGTGATTTGGAGGATGAGCCGTGGACGCTGGGGGGTCAGCGGGTTTCGACAGACGTAAAAATACGGAAAGACGGCAGAAAACGGTATACCTATACGCCAGACACGCTGCATCCAATCGTGATGCAGCTGAATATAACACAGGCGGCCTATCTGCTGAAATCGCTTGGCATTGCCTACGACTCCCACTGCTACGGAAATGAATTGTCTGCGGATCTGGCGTATGGAATATGGAGCCAGCTGTCACCTTACGCAAAGAAGCGGATACGAGAGGCCTATGTCTCGGAGGATCGTGTTACACGATATGTGAATAGGAGTGCGGAAGAAGAAAAAGAGGCAAAGGCGTTTGGCGAATTTTTGAACAAGATGGAATGGAAAGCGGAGCATTGGGTCGATGAATTCTTTACGGAGACAGAGATGCTGAACCGCTATGATGACGGCATTGATCTGATGCTTGCCCTCAAAGATGCACGTTACGGAATGGAACACGTTTATACGATCCAATGCAAAGATAAAATTTTTCCGAAGTGCAGATTCTATTTTGTTTCCCGATACCAGCCTTTTGAAATTGCAGTCGTAGACGAAGCGCAATATCAAAAACTGGGCGAAGAGAATATCCTGAAAGAAAAAATCGGGGAGAGAGTTATGCTGGATGAGGTTTTGAAAGTTAGACACAACTGACGTCTCTATATTACCGCGTATTTGATGAATCCAGTGCTATCATGGTGTCAGAACGAAACACACCACAACCAAAGGAGAACACCATGATGAATTTTGATAATGCTTACAAAAAACCTCTGTACCGCTTTTCGGTTGAACAGGAAAACGGCGTGCAGCAGGCATTTGACTGCGCAAAGGCCTTGTACCTCGCAGCCGAGCAGGAGCGCTACCGCACTCTTTCCCGGACGGAGATGGCTGCATTTTTGGATGCGGCGGCAGCTCTTCAGACCGAAGAAGGCCTGATTCCGCTGGTGATCGACAAAACCATGCCCTCTGATTGCCGGGTGGATTTGCAGTATCATCCGAGCTATGCGGCGGCAGCAGCGGCCATCTACGCATGGCAGACCATGCGGGAAATCTTTAACGAGACGCGGACGGCTTTTTTCAAGAACCTGCTGCACGGATGCACGGGGCGTAGACTGCGTGACCATGGACTGGATGCAGGCTCCGGGCAGCGCCGCAATCTGATTTTGCTGGCCAAGGCCGATGTTAAGGCATTCGTTGCGGAAAACGGTGATCTTTGCGCAGAGTTTACGGCACTGGTACAGGACACCATTCGGATGTTCGAGCGCGACATTGCAAGGGCAAAGCAGAACCACACGTCGATGGTGGAGATGGGAATGTGGCCTGTGCCGATCACCTCAGAGCTGGAACAGGTGGTGGCAGCCTATCACGGCAAGACCCATACGCTCTTTGTTTATGGGACGCTGATGCAGGGGCAGCCCGCCCACGATCTGCTGAAGGATGCGGTCTACTCCCGGCGGTATACTCTGCATGACCATACCATGGTGGATCTGGGCGCATACCCCGGAATTGTGCAGAAGAAAAACGAGGCGGTTCTGGGTGAGGTATACTTTGTCTCGCCGGAGATGATGGCAGAGATGGACCGTTACGAGGACGAGGGCAACCTCTATCTGCGCCGGGAGGTGTGGGTGAAGTCTGAGCAGGGCAGTCTTCGTGCAGAAGCGTACTTATGTAATAAGAGTACGCAGGGCTGTTTAGAACGTTCCTGCTGGCAGCCGAAGCATGAGGAAGAAATCTGGTATGCCTGCTATGGTTCCAACCTGTCGGAGGAACGGTTCCGCTGCTATGTGCAGGGCGGCGTAGCGCCCAACGGAAAACGCTACTATGGCTGCAACGATACCACGCTGTGGAAGGAATCGTATTGGACGGATTATCGCGGTAGGCTGTATTTCGGCAACGAAAGCTCCAGCTGGGATTACGGCGGCGTAGCTTTTTATGACCCGGCGGGTTATGAATCGGTACTGTTCCGGCTGTACCGCATTACAAGGGACCAGCTGCATGACATCATGCGGCAGGAGGGCGCGTCCGCCAACTGGTACGGGCATCAGTTCCTGCTGGGGATGGGCAAGGATAATCTGCCGGTCTATACCTTAATTAGCAGCACGACCCGCCCGCAGAAGGCACCGTCTCCGAACTATCTGGAAGTGATCCGCACTGCCTTGGAGAAAGAAGCCGGTCTGAAGCCGAAGGAAGTGAAACGCTATCTGAACAAGGCATTGGACGCATAAATGCTTTGAAATCGACCCTGCGGATTCTGACGGTGTTGGGATTCGCAGGGTTTTCTGCGCATACAGTGCTTTTTGTGTACAATACGCCAAATTGTGAACAGATAAATCAAGCGAAATTGGAATATGATACAAAAGAAAGCTGAAAAAAGCAGACAGGGCGGTTTTGAAATATCGGGCAAACAGGGCGCTCAAAAATAACTTTTTAAAAAGTTTGAGCATATAAAACGTAGCTGCGATGAAAATGAGAAAAAATTGAAAAATCTTTTTAAAAGGTTATTGACAGACGTATTTAAATATGCTATAATCATACTGGATGATTATAGTTGACAAAATATAACTGGGCGTGCTATACTACTCTTGCCTTCAGGGGCAAGGGTTTATGTGGCATACGGCTGTTCATAACATAAACATTCAAGACCTGCAAGGCAAAAAGCCCTGCAGGTCTTTTTTCGTTGTTCACACCAAGAGAGAAAGCGAGAGAATGTTATGAGCACCTTTGACAACTTCACAGTCCACCCCTATAAGTATCTGGACATCTGCACTTGGGAGGAAACCAGCAAGCCGAGGATCTCGTTTGAGGATTCCATTGATTATCTTGACGGAAAAAAGACACTCCCCTCTGCGGTAGAAGGCCGTCCGTGCGGTTTTCTGCCGAAGCTGATGGGCACGGAGGATGTTGAAGAGGATCTGCGGATCGAGCCGTATTACGGCTACATCGACTCCATCTGCCATGTGGAGATCGACGCACACATTGCAGCAACCATCCGCAACCTGAACCAGCGTGGGTATAAAACGATCTGGTGCTGCGAAGGGCACATGAACGAGAACAGCCTGAAGATCGGATATCGGGTGGAGATTGCGATCGGCTTCAGCAATAACCCGCAATTTGCAACCTTGCCGGAAGGATTCCGGTATGTGAAGTATACTTGCGGATTTATGGTGCTCGAAAACCGGGTGATCCCGGATAATAAGTATAAGTGCATGACCCGCACCGGCAACCGCTGCTATTACAAGGGTGCCGAAAAGCTGACGGACGCAGAATATCAGGACTGCGTGGATGCGTTGTTTGCGGCATGGGATAGGCTGGAAAAATGGTCCGCTTCTCTGCCGATGACTGCGGAGAAGAAGGCTGAGGCGGAACGCTTTCAGGTGCTCTCCCGGCAGAAGAAAACGACCCTCGCCTGCTGCACTTATGTGACCGAAGTGGAATTTGAGGTTGCAGAGGCCGGGCAGCCCACGCGTTGGCTGTGTTACAGCGATGCAGATTTTGCAGGTTTTGTGGTGACCGACCGCAGTTCTATCACGGACGAGTCGAAGCCGCAGGAATATTACGAACAGGTGCAGGTTCTGGAAAACTATGAGGAGCTGGAGATCGCCAGAGGGTCTGCATATTATGCACTGTTCGCCCAAATGCAGAAAATGGCCGAAGAAAACTAAAAGGTGGTAATAGAAGTACCGCCTATCGGACGGACAAGGGTATAAAATAGGTTCAGAAAAGCAACCGAAAACTGCGTGAAACAAAAGGGGTATTGAAAATGAGCATCTTCATTGATCTGGAAATGAACACCACGGATACGCGGCTGGTACGCAGGAAGGATCTCAAGAACGAGGTGATCGAGATCGGCGCAGTGCGGATGGACGATGCGTTCCACCCGCTGGACCGCTTCCGCATTTTTGTGCGGCCCCAGTACAACGGCGTGATCGAGCGCAAGATCTACAAGCTCACCGGCATCAGCAACGGCGCGGTGAGCGATGCCGTCTCTCTGCCGGAAGCACTGGATGCGCTGGAAGCATGGTGCGGTTCGGACGGCTGCGAGATCTACGCATGGAGCACCAGCGACCTGATCCAGCTGCGCAAGGAATGCGGCTTTAAGGGCATCGACAGCATTTTTCTGGACGAGATGGTGCAGTGGCACGATTTTCAGGAGGATTTCCGGCAGATGCTCGGAGAGAAAAACATTCTCTCCCTCAGTAATGCCATACACCGGGCAGGGCTGGAGCCGGAAGGCTGCCTGCACGATGCTTCGTGGGATGCTTACAACAGTGCCCGGTTGATGGAAACGGCTTATTCTCCGAATTTTGCGGCAGATGTGGCAAAGGCACAGGCTGCCTGCTATCAGGAAGCACCCAAGATGCAGGGCGGGCTTCCGCTGGATGTGATGAAAAAGCTGGCGGCTCTGCTGCAGACCAGCCAGCCGGAACCTGTGATGGCAGTTTGAAAACAAGAGGATTAAGAATACAGGAGGAACTATTATGAACGCACAGAAGTATTTTGAGCAGCACGCCGAAGAACTCATTGCCCGCTTTGCCGGCAAAAATGTGGCTCTCTTTTTCCGGGGTTTTGTACCGGCCAATGTCCGCTGGCTGACCCAGCGGGAGGATGCGATCCTTCCGGCGAATAAGGTGCTGAATGCGGATGGCACCATCAGCATTGCCAAAATCGACGCGGCCAAGCGGAAACTGGTGCAGAACATAATGATGCAGGAGGAAGGCGTGACGGTTGGTATCTACGAAGAGATGCTGGCCATCCTTCAGAACGTACAGGACCCCAAGGAAATGTTTGATGCGGAGTTCGTTGTGGTGGACAACAACGCTTTCCCGGCTTATGTGCCCAGCTGCATCCCGGCGGAAGATGCCGAAGTGCTGTACAAGGCTTACGAAACGGAGAAAACCGAGCTTGGCTCGGCGGAAGTCCTCAGCCACTACTATGCATCTGTTCGTATGCTGAATGATCGCTGCTACGTTGCCCTGTTCAACCGCCATAAGGGTGAGAACATTCGCAGCATCGACTTTTACCAGAAGAAGCAGGCGGCCTTTACGGATGCCGCAGCGACCCTGCCCAATGACGTTTCGCCCCTTGTGCTGGCAGACCGCTTCTTCTGCGGCGAGGTGGAAGGTCCGCTGGTGCTGCCGGTGGAACGGGAGCAGAGTGCAAAGAACAACACCTACGATGTGCTGGCGTTTGCGGCAGAGCAGTGTGGTGTAACTTTTGCACTGAACTGCGCCAGCCACAAGGAGCAGGTGGAGCCGGAAACCATCAACCGTTACCGCGCCATCCTCAAGCGGTACTGGGGCGCAAACGCAGATTTCCGTATGCTGGATTTCTACAAGGACCCGGCAGCAGGCACCGAGACCATGCAGATCAGTCAGGGCGAGATCATCAGCACCATTGTCAAGCAGTGCGAGTTGGCACTGGATGATTATCAGGACTACTCTAACGTGTTCCTGACCGCTCCTACCGGTGCAGGCAAGTCGGCATTCTATCAGGTGTCCGGCATCTATCTGGCACAGGTGCGGCAGGCGGTCACGGTGGTGATCACGCCGCTGATCGCCCTGATGCAGGATCAGGTTAGTCAGCTGGAGGCACGCGGAGTGCACTGTGCCACCTTCCTCAACTCCAATGTGTCCCATGAGGAGCGGGAAGAACGCCTGAACGCCATCCACAAGGGCGAAAAGTCCATTCTGTACATCGCACCGGAAATGTTGCTGACCACCTCGCTGGAGACCCTGCTGGGTGGACGCAGGATCGGTCTGTTCGTGGTGGACGAAGCCCACACTGTTACCAGCTGGGGCCGTGATTTCCGTGCGGATTACTGGTTCCTGGGCGATTATCTGGAGCGTCAGCGCAAGAATGGGCTGCACTTCCCGGTGCTCTGCCTGACCGCAACGGCAGTGTACGGCGGCAAGGATGACGTGGTGCAGGATACCATCAGCACGCTGGGGCTGAACCAGCCGATCCTGTATCTGGGACGTGTCCGCCGTGACAACATCAACTTTGACATCCACCCGCTGGACAAGCAGACCGATGAGAGCCGGGATGAGTTCAAGGTGAACCATGTGGCACAGAAGATCGCAGAATATGTGGCAGAGGGCAAAAAGACGCTGGTCTACTGCCCCTTCCGCTCTACGGTGGACAGCATCTATCAGGCCGTGCCGGTTGCGGTCAAAAACAAGGTTCGCCGTTACCATGCGGGTATGGCCAAGGAAGAAAAGAATGCGGCGCAGGAAGCTTTCAAGAACAACAGCGCCACTGTAATGATCTGCACTAAGGCTTTCGGCATGGGCGTGGATGTGCCGGACATCGTGCAGGTTTACCACTATGCACCTACCGGCAATCTGGCAGATTATGTGCAGGAGATCGGACGCTGCGCCCGTGACAAGACCCTGCGCGGCACTGCTGTGGAGGAATATCTGCCCGGTGATCTGTCTCAGCTCAAGCGCCTGCATGGCATGGGCGAACTGCGCCAGTATCAGCTGCGGGAGATGCTCCACAAGCTGTACTGGATGTACAGCCAGAAAAAGCACCGCAATCTGCTGGTTTCTCCCGACGTGTTCAGCTATCTGTTCAACTCCGGCGAGGTGGAGAATCGGGTCAAGACCGGACTGCTCCTGCTGGCCAAGGATCTGGAGGAAGCATACGGCTTCCCGGTGCTGGTGGTGCGTCCCAAGGCGATGTTCACCACCTGCTACGCCAATGTGCCGGAGGAGATCGAGGAAGAGTTCCTTGCCAAGTATGGCGATTTTGTACGGAATCTCTATGATAATACCGTGACGGTCAATCGCAGCTTTACCCCGCTGGCATCGGATGTTGTGGTACGCAACAGCGGCAATATTTACGAGATCCGCATGGGAGATCTGTGGGAAAAGCACTTTTCGGATATGACCTTTGGGATGTTCAAGGCAAAGTTCTTTAAGGGCGAGCTTTTTGAGCAGGATGGCACCAACCGTATCTCGGTGCGGGTCAAGACCCAGATCCACTATGAGCAGGATTTTGACACCACCCGCAACAAGCTGCGCCAGTACATGGAGGCAGTAGCACAGGTGTTCGATGCTTACCGCAAGGGTGTGCATGAGGTGGATGCCAACGGGAAAGAAACTGTCCGTAAAATGTTCACGGTGGAGGACTTCTGCAGGGATGTGCAGGAAAAGCTGGGGAACGAGGTCCTGAACAAGGACTTTGCCAAGGCTTTGCTGGAACTGTTCGTGATGGATGTGCAGGCGGACCCCACCAAGCGTGAGGGCGACCGCATGAAGTTCATTCAGGCAACGCAGCGCGGCGGCAACCGCATTGGCCTTTTGTATCGCGTGACCAATGGCAACTATTTCTCTATGGCGAACTGGATGGATCAGAAGCTGGTCAACTGTGCCCCCAACCGGGAAGAAACGGAGTACATGGGCTACATCCCTGCCACCATCGGCGGCAAGCAGAACCCGGTCATGCGCCTGTTGGCTGTGCTGGAGATCTTCGGGCTTGCAAGCTATGAGGTGCGCGGCGGTCAGAATTTGGAAATCTTTGTCCGTGTGAACGATCCGCAGAAGATCCGCAGCCTGTCCGAATCCCGCAGCTACAAGAATATGCAGCTGGTAGAGATCCACCGCCGCCATGCGGATGCGGAGGAAATGATGCTCTCTTTCCTGACCAAAGACCTGACCAGCAAGCAGCGCTGGGATCTGGTGGAGGACTATTTCCTCGGCCACGATGAAGTGGTGGGAAAGATCCTTGACTTGAAAGAGCAGAATTGAAGGGAGAAAACACTATGGGGTTCAATAAAGACTTGTTCGATTTCATTGGTTACATGAGCTTTTTTGATCCAATCGGCACGGGTCGTGCCGCCGATTCTTCCGTGCAGGAGGACGATACGGAAGAAGAGGAGTGGGATGCGCTATCGGAAGAGCCGGATGCGGACGATTGGGATGAGGGATAGGCCGCACCCGCAGCAATTTTTCTGGCACGCACCGGCCCCAGCAAGCCGGAGATCCGGCAGTATGTGGAGCAGACCTTCGACTACGATTTGAGCCGCACCTGCGATGAAATTCGCCCGGGCTATCGCCATGTGGAAACTTGCCAGCAGACCGTACCGGAAGCCATCCTCTCGCATAAAAGACCCCGGCGGGCACGCAAGCCACGCCGGGGTTCTTTTTGTCATTCTGCTGCAAAATCCCTGCACTTTCTCGGCAGAACGCAGAAAATGCGGAAACCGCTTGATTTGATTCGGTTTCCGCACTAGAATGGAAACCAGAAAAGCGAATACAGTTTCCACAAGGAGGACGCTCATGCAGGAAAAGCTCGATGTGCTGGTGCGCACACAGGCCATGCAGCTGTTCCGTCAACAAGGGCTGCATTTCACCATGCAGCAGGTGGCAGAGCCGCTGCACATCAGCAAAAAAACCATCTACACCGTTTACCCCTCCAAGGAGGCGCTTTTGCTGGACATGGTAGACCACGCTTTTGCAGAGATCCATCGCTGCAAGCGGGAGATCCTTGCAGGCAGAGGTACTTTGCAGAAAAAGCTCCGGGCGGTCATCATTGCCATGCCGGCAGAATACGCCGCTTTGGATCTGCGGCAGATGAAGGAACTGGACGAGAAATATCCGGTAGTGGCGGCGCGGGTGCGCAGTCAGCTGGAAAACGGGTGGGAGCCCACCATGGCGCTTCTGGAGCAGGCTGTGGCTGAAGGGGTCATGCGTCC
>OIYQ01000677.1_pt1 | contig 13621 bp, 14 predicted proteins | sample 1588311 | NCBI WGS metagenome assembly OIYQ01 (sample SAMN03283244) | human gut metagenome | biome: human-associated habitat; material: feces | host: Homo sapiens | place: Peru | collected 2012
GGCAGAACATCTGACAACAGATGCAGAACGACGTCGCTTCCTGAACGAGTGGCTGAATACCGCCTGCCAGGATTCCGGTCTGCATGATGAAATCACCTCCCTGCGACAACTGTTACGCAAAAACCACACCATGCCAATTGGCAACCTGTTGAATGCTCTGCTGGTCAATGCCGGACGTGCCGGGAACTGTGACATTTTCCGCTTCCGGGCAGCCCTCAGTAATCTGATGAAACAGGGCTGGCGCCCTGGCATCTGCCGTTTCCCGGATGACATTCTCCATGAAGCCCTGCTGCGTTCCCGCTCATCAGGCAGAAGAAATCACATTCTTCAACTCTCCGCGACGGAGAACTGCTTCAACAGCACTGGCGACATGGTGGCCCCGGTGGCGTTCCACCTGATTCAACAACAACAGAAGGACAGCTTCGCGGCAGAACAGGCTTTTTACGCAGAAAACTTTCAGGTCATGTCGGGAAAAGAAAATCTGCTGGAGAAGGGGATTTCCGTGCGAACGATTTATATCGGCCAGGACACACTTCCCTCTTCAAAATGGGGGGCCAGGCATAGTGATTTATGGCATCCCACAATGTCATCCGTATCTGCAGGAAATAAATATGTTCAGTAACTTCTCTCTTTCAGAAGTTCACCCATCTGAAACCACGATCGGAACAACACTGACATCCTCCGGTAAAAAGAATTACCTTCCGGTGTATTTGTCAGAAATGAAAAAATCCCGTGAAGCCAGAATGTCACTGAGGAAGAAACAGCAGAAAAGATAATGCTGTTTCCATATATTTTCAGGCATCACTCCTGCCGCTCGTTTATTCCCTCGCTAAAAATCATCTTTATTAACCTATCCTTTAATACAGGAGTATATATGAAAAAAACATCCGGATATTCCAGAACGATTTTAGCTGTATTTGTTGCTAACATTCTGTTTGCCCCTTCATCATTTGCAGCACTTACCGCAACCCCCACTCAATATGGCGATAATGCTTCTGCGGGTGCACCAACAGCATCTGCATTTGGCTCATATGCAAATGCATCAGCCAGTGATGCCACAGCCATCGGTTCTAACTCCAAAGCAAGCGGGAACCAGAGTACGGCAGTGGGTCATACGGCCTGGGCTACAGGACAAAGTTCATCTGCCTTTGGGGAGAACAGCACAGCTTCTGGTAATAACAGCACCTCTACTGGCTCTCATAGTTCGGCGTCCGGTGAGTTATCTACTGCATCCGGATATTTCTCTGACGCGCAAGGGGCCAGAGCTACAGCTACTGGTGCCCACAGCAGCGCAACCGGCACCTACAGCACCGCACTTGGTACCTGGTCGTCAGCATCAGCAACCAACAGTGTTGCATTAGGTTATGGCTCTGTTGCTGATCGGGAAAACACGGTATCTGTTGGTAAAGCAGGTAATGAACGTCAGATCACTAACGTCGCCGCAGGTACAGCAGACACTGATGCCGTAAATGTTAAACAATTAAATGATAAAGCCGCCGAAACACTGAATGCAGCAAACTCATATACGGATAATAAAATTACAGAAACCAAAAACGAACTAAACCTCAATATCGAAAATGCAAAAAACGAAGCCATTAACACATCCAATAATTACACCGACACAAAAATCAACGAGACCAAAAACGAACTAAACCTCAATATCGAAAATGCAAAAAACGAAGCGATCAACACATCCAACAATTACACCGACACCAAAATCAATGAAACCAAAAACGAATTAAACCTCAATATTGATAATGCAAAAAATGAAGCCATCACTATTTCCAATAACTATACAGACAGTAAAATAACGGACACCAAAAACGAACTGAATGTAAATATAGATAATGCCAAAAATGAGGCCATTATCACATCCAATCACTATACAGATAACAAAATAGCCCAGAACAATACCGTCATTAATCAGAATATTAATAATGCTAAAAATGAAGCAATTACGGAATCAAATAACTATACCGACTCCCGCTATCAACAAAGTATCCAGTATGCGCAGAATGCAGCTGACCAGGCGGAACAAAACGCCAACCAGTACACCGACAATCGCTTCAGTCAGTTAAATCAGCAGTCAAACCAGCGATTCGAACAATTGAATAAAAAAATAGAGCGGGCAGAAAAACGCCTCAACGCGGGCATTGCCGGTGTGACAGCCATCGCCTCCATCCCTTACGTTGCCGAAAACAACTTCTCCTGGGGCGTTGGTCTGGGAAATTACCAGAACGGAAATGCGCTGGCGGCTGGCGTGCAGTACAAAACTTCCCCGAATACAAATGTCCGACTGAATGTGTCGTGGGATTCAGCCCATAACTCTGCTCTCGGTGTGGGCTTCGCCGGCGGCTGGTAAATCACCTTCAGTATCTCCATACCGGTGTCTGTCTGCACCGGTTTATCACCTCAGAGTCTGTATCTGCAGAAAAGGAATACCAATGAAAAATAACAGTAAGGCCCGTCTGGCTGGCAGAGCAGTTTTGTCCCTCGTTACCCGGAGCATGCACTGGTTTTCATGGGGAATAAAATATGCCGTTATCCTGCCACTGGCCACAATAGCTTTGATGGCTCTGTTTATTTTCTGGAAGGACAACACCACACCGGGTCAGTTACTGGCCGAGGAAATTGAATTTGTAAGGGCAATTGCCCCTGCCGGGCAGTTCCCGGTCCATGACTGCCCGACAGACGTTCCACTCAGTCAACGTTGCTCCGTGATTTTCACGGATGCTGCGGGATATATCGAAAACACAAATCGCTCGCTGGTAAATCTGTTTCAGATGTTCTGGTGCACACTGGCGCTGATGTATGTGGCCATGGCGCTTGTCACCAGAAAATATCCCACGTCTCCCGGAAAAATGAAACTGATTCGTTTGACGGCGGATGATACACGCCTGAAAGAGATTTATTCCACAAATAATACCGACACATCTGAAAAGGAGTGAGTCGTTATGAGAAACCCAGTGTACTGCTATACCGTTGAACAGAAACAGGAAGAGACATTGACGCGGATTGCCGTGACGGCAACCAGCATGCTGGAACAGCCCGTCAGAAAATCAGAAGTCCTGCGTGCTGCTATCGACACGATAATTCACGCCACACCGGACATTCATGATGAATTTATAGAGCACCTGAAAAAACGGGTGAACAGCAGAAATAAATCCGGCCGCCGCACCAGAAAAACAACATCATGAGGAGGTTTCATGCATTATCGCTGCCTGTTACTGCCCCTGCTCGTCGTTCTGTCAGGCTGCACTACCACACCCCGGACGCCTGATACACCGGCAGCATCCTTTGTCAGCACGCTCATCACGGAGCACGCAGAAAAAATCCGCGCACTGCAGAAAGACGCGCTTTCACAACCGACACCGTCACCACGCCCCGCATCATCATCAGCCCACACAGCACAACAGCACCTTCCCGGTGTGACCCTTGTCGGGAAACGCCCACCCCTGCTGCCCCTGACACAACAGCGTGGCCGGCAGGTTCCCCTGACAACGGCGCTGAAGCGTATTCTGCCGCCGGGCTGGCAGCCACATCTGATGCCCGGAGTGGCTTCCCGCCTGCCGGTATCATGGACAGGTAACGACCAGTGGCCATATGTACTGCAGAAAATCGCCCGTGAGCATCAGCTGAAGATGACGATCGACTTCGATCTCCATACGGTCACGGTTTCACCTGCCGGTTCGGACCTTTTGTGATGTGGCGCGTTCTACTGCTTGTTACCGGACTGCTCTGGCTCCCCCCTGCCGGGGCATGGTGTTTCCGGCAGGCCGGAGAGCGGTATCAGATTGATCCCCTTCTGCTGCAGGCCATCGCCATTAAAGAAAGCCGTCTGAACACCCGTGCCATCGGTTATAACCGGAACAAAGCCGGGCAGATAACCAGCCGGGACTATGGCCTGATGCAAATTAATGAGCGACATATTCCGGTTCTGCGTCGTTATGGCGTGCTCACCGCCGGTAACGACCTGTTGACCGATGCCTGTCTGAACGTTCAGGCCGGTGCCTGGGTGCTGGCGCGACACCTGCAGAAATGTGGTCCGACATGGGACTGCATTGGCTCCTACAACGCCGGCTTTGCTTCCGGCAATGCCGGGCTGCGTCAGCGTTATGCCCGGGATATCCGCGCCATCTGGCTGTACCTTCACCGCCAGGAAAAAACCGGTTAACACTCTGTCATCTCCGAGGTTTCCTCATGAAATTACGTCATCCATTCTGGCTGGCAGCGCCACTGTTGCTGCTTGCCGGCTGTCATTCCACCGGAAAAGCCCCGGTCACCAGCCCCCGCCCGGTGACCGCCATCAGCATTCCCCTGAATAACCTGACGCCTGAAGGCTGGCAGTTCCCCGGACGTATCACCGCCAACTCACAGCGCCTGTCAGTGGACTGGGATGGTGATGCCTCCGAACTGCTGAGTCAGCTGGCTCACCGGCGTGGCCTGACATTGCGCATGACCGGCGTTCGCCTCCCTCTTCCGGTCACCATCCATGAACAGAACATCACGTTTGAGACACTCCTGCGTCTGGTTCAGGTTCAGATCAACTGGCGGGCAACGCTGGTCCAGACAGCCACGTCTCTGGAAGTCACCTTCCTGCCGCCCCTGAAAGGAGTCTCATCATGAAATATGCACCGTGGTGTCTGATGGCCTTCTTATTCATGACCGGCATCGCCCGTGCTGAAGAGGAAGCCCCGCCGGACATTCAGCGTTATATCGATGCCGCCAAAAAATTGCCTGACGGGGTGAATGAAACCGTCTGGCAGATGCTGACAGAGGCTGGCAGAACCGAAGGCTTCCGGGGCGGAAAAGCGCAGCGTGCCTGGGAACTGCGTCAGGCACTGACCGCCCGGGGAACAGAGCTTGATCAGTTGTATCAGTTTGCCCCCCTCATCAGCCGTCAGGGATGGCTGCCGCCGGTCATTGCCAGCGCCGGTTCTCTGGCCACCATTACCGACAAACAGATGCGCACGGCACAGCAGACTTACAGACTCCTGCATCCTGAACGTTTTGTCAGTAATCCTCCCGGCTGGCGACAGTATCTGTTTGCCGGACTGACCACCACCGCCCGTCCTGACGACAGCGTGATTCCCCGTAACAGTGCTGAACGGGAAGTCTGGACGAAAGCCGTGCAGCAGGGATGGGAGGAAGGGCGCAAAAGCGCGGATGAAACGCTGACCGCAAACTTTAACCGGCTGACCCGTGATTACACCGGGATGATGCGATACACGCAGCTGGCCCGGCAGAACATGATCACACCCCCTGTCGTTACCGAACAGCATCAGAGCGTCACCGGCACCCGCAGCCAGTTAATGCTGGGCGATCGCGTTCGCGACCTGAAACAACCCGCCGGCTTTGAACTGGATAAAAAACGCTGGGTTCCACAAATCACGGTCGGGGAGTAAGCACCGTGGATACCCTTCTGCCTCTTGATCAATTCAGTTTTGCCGGTGGCGTCACCCCGGACAGGCTGCGTGGCTTTCTCGTGCACTGCTACCGTCACGGTGTGTCCGATATCCACCTGCAGAGTGGCGGTCCGCTGATTGTTGGCCACCACGGACGGATGATCCGCTGCAGCCCGTTCACGCTGGATCATCCCACACTGTTATATCTGACTGACCAGATTTTCAGTCCTGACATTAAGGCACTGATACAGCGGGGAACGGGGGCCGACCGTTCCCTGCAGCTGGAAGGCAACAGTGACGGCCGTTTTGGCCTGCAGCGGGGAGAACGACTGCGTTTCCGGGCCAATTTTACCCAGGCCACCATCAGGGGACTCAGTACGGCTGCGGCAGTCACCCTGCGTATCATCAATAACCATATTCCCGACCTGTCTGATATGGGGCTGCCGGAAGATTTATTCCGGGCACTGGCCGCCCTTCCCCATGAAGGCATCGGCCTGATTTGCGGGCCGACCGGCTCCGGCAAATCCACCCTGCTGACGGCCACCTATCAGCACCACGGCAGAACATCACCTCACTGTAAAATCGTCACCTATGAAGATCCCGTGGAGGCGCTGCTGGGTGGTAACGACTGGGTACTGCAGCCCCAGCAGTGCGAAGTGGGTAAGGACGTTCCATCCTTTGCCGCCGGCCTGCGTCTCTCAATGCGTCAGGCCCCCACCATTATCGGCATTGGCGAAATCAGGGACGGCGAAACCGTTGAAGGCATGGTGAACTGCGCCCTCTCCGGTCACATCTGTCTGGGAACCGAACATGCCTTTTCTCCCGGACACGCCTTCTCCCGCAGCGTGCGAATGCTGCCGTCAGACAACCGTGAGCCGCTGGCCTGGGACATGCTTGAACTGTTGCAGTTCATTATCGTCCAGCGCCTGATCCCCACCACGGACGGACGCCGGCAGGCGGTACGGGAATACATTCTGTTTGATGAATCTGTCCGCAGTCAGTTACGTCAGCATGCCTGGAACCAGTGGCCGTCCGTACTTAACGACATGCTGACCCGGAACGGCACCCGCATTGCGGATGCCGCATGGTCACTGTATCAGGAAGGCCGGATCACCGAAGCCACCGCGACGGAATACATCGGCTTTCAGGAATTCACCCGGAGGAAAAAACATGGCTGATTACTCCATGTCCCGGGATGCCTCACCACCTGTCCGACTGTTCAGCGTTCCCCCTCTTGCCTGGCTGACGCTGCTGCTGTGGTTCAGGTGGCCATCCCTGTTCATGTTTATGTTCTGCATCGCCCTTATTGCTTTCTTTGCCATTCTGACCCGCATGGGGATCACCGCCGCTGTGCTGGGCCAGAAACTTGTTCATCGCCTGCGCGGCACCCGCATCAGCGGACGCCCCTGGTGGTACCGTAACTTCTTCTGACAGGGAGACACACATTTATGACCCCTTCCAGAACCTATCTGGCAATCCCCCACGACCAGCATCAGGACGTAAAAAAACTGGCCGGCAAACTTGAAGACGGTCGTCAGGCCGTGCTTTTCGATCGTGAAAAAAAATGCTGGTATGCCCGGGCTGGCGCAGACCTGGAAAAACTGAAGCCCTGGCTGCCGGATAAACACCATTCCGGTGTCTCCTCTGCCGAAGCCAAAACGCAGTTCGAGGATTTTCTCCGGGCAAACGGTGCCATCCTGGATCGTCGTGACCCTGTAATGGATGGTAAAAAGCACCGGATACGTCTGCAGGGAGATCGCGGTGGTAAAAAATCCGGCTCATACGTCGGGCATCTCAACGGTCATCCCAATGGCTGGTTTAACGATTTCCGGGATGGTGGCAGTGAAATTAACGCCACCTGGTCTTACAGCGGTGAAAAACCGGATCCGGTGGCCGCCCTGCATATCAACGCCGTCAATGCCCAGGAGGCCTGGGACCGGGCAGAACAGACCCGCCTCCTGCATGACCAGAAAGCCAGGACATCGGCACAGCGATATAAGCGCACTGCACAGGCCGGGCATGATCACCCTTACCTGCAGAAAAAGGGCGTTCAGGCCGCGCGGGGCGTACATATTGACAACCGTCAGGGGCTGGTTATTCCGCTGTACAACACTGACGGGCAGATCCGTTCGATTCAGACGATTGACCCGGAAGGTAACAAGCGGCTGGCAAAAGATGCGGAAAAAGCCGGTAACTTCTTTGTCGTCGGCGGTTCGCTGAAGGATAACCACCCCATTGTACTGGCCGAAGGTTACGCCACGGCGGCCAGCTGCGCGATGGCACTGCGTCACCCTGTTGTGATGACAGTTGACTCCGGGAATCTGGTAAAAGTCGCGGAAAATCTCCACGCCCGTTACCCCGACAGCCCGATGTTATTTCTGGGCGATGATGATCTCCCCAAACCCAGGCGTCCGGGGAATCCGGGGAAAGAAGCCGCCGAAAAAGCCGCCCGCCTCACCAAAGGAACCGCATTTGTCCCACAGTTCACCCGTGAAGAGCGGGAGCAGGGGCTGACCGATTTCAACGATCTGCATCAGGCCAGAGGGCTGGCAGCCCTGACAGAACAGCTGACGCCCGTCTGGCAGCAGGTGCTTGCCCGGTGTCCGGCGAAGGAGAACATCGTGAAGGAGACACCTGATAATCAGGCAACACCGGTCGCAACGAATGCTGCCGACATGCCGGAAATGAAGGTGGCAGATAATACCGCCGCAGGGCCTGCCCCTGCGGCTGAAACCGCCACAACAGACATCGCTGACAACCCGGCCCCTGCCGGTGAGCCGGAGATGAATGCGGCAGATAACGCCGCTGCGGAACCTGCCCCTGCGGCTGAAACCGCCGCAACGGACGTCGCTGACATCCCGGCCCCAGCCGGTGAGCCAGAGATGAATGCGGCAAAAGCGCCAGCTGACACTGACGATATCAATGCCAGACTGGCTGCGGCTATGGAATATGAGGACGACGAGGCTTACGGTTACTATGACACACCGTCCTCCCCGGTCTCCCGGACTTCAGAAACGGAAACACAGGCCCCCGTACAGGAAGACGCGCCCCTGCCGTTTCAGCCTCCACAGAAAAAACGGGCGTCTCCTGACACCACGGAGCCAGACGGGATCCGGATAGAAAAACCCCCGGTGGAAAATGCCATCCCTTCTCCGCTTCATGATCTGAACGCCATCATGAAAGGCCTCAGCCATCCGTATAAAGGGATGGACCCGAAAGACATCAAATATCCGCTGGAAATGTTTCTGGACGGAAAGCATGTCTTTACGGACTTTGTCACACACCTGACGATGGCCAGCCAGGAAGCCAGCCGGGATGATCGTGCTGTGCTGGCCGCCTTACTGACGGCACAGAGCCACTGCCAGCTTAAAGGTGAAATTGAACTGACCGGCAGCGACGAATTCAAACAACGCGCCATCACGCTCATTGCCACCTACGACCTGAAACTGAAGCTGAAAAACCCGGAACAGGTTGAAATGCTGAATCAGGCGCGGGCCAGACTGCAGTCTGAGCCGGTACCGGGAGCCGAAGCAGAGCCCCTGTCGCCCGATGCGAATCATATTCTGTGGCAGGAGCGTTCCGCAAACGCCGCGTTCGCCCCGCAACAATCGGCACTACCACTGGATATCCTGCCTACCCGGATGGAAACAGCACTGCCCCGAAACGCCAGTCACAAGGAGGCATCCAGTGGCATTACCGGTCAGTTACTGGCATTCGGACCGGCGCACTATAACTTCGACAAGCAAAAAGACCGGAGTTATTACGCACACCTGAGAACCCGACATGGTGAGCGTCTTGTATGGGGGATTGGACTCCAGGAGGCCATACGGAACAGTGGGCTGAAAACCGGCGACATGGCCACACTGACCATGCTGGGGAAAAAACCAGTGACCGTTCAGGTGAAAAAGCTGGGCGATGACGGTAAGCCTCTTCAGAACGAGCATGGCGGCTGGATCTACGAAGAGAAGGAGGTCACCCGCAACCAGTGGGAAGCCCGCCCTGCTGTGGATCCCTATGTGGTTGCCCGCCATACCGGGCAACTGGCCCAGCCAGGTGAGCTGCGCCCCTATCATCTGGGCGATTACCGGGCACTGCAGGCGGCAGTGGATGACATGGCCCGTAAAGCCGGCACCACGCCCCCGACGCTTCCTGCACTACCGGAAGTCCTGTGGGTACAACACAACGGACAGGGTGTGACGACACCCCGACAGACACCGGCGTCACCGAAACTGCCATCCCCTCACCCGGAAGCCGGAAAACTGTTGATGCAGCTTCAGGATGAAGCCACACAACAGCTTAAGCTTCTTCTGGTGAAAGCCCGGGGGGATTTTGTTCAGGGGCTGGTTCTGCATGAAGGCCGGCACAAACCTGTTCTTGGGCGTTTTGTCGGTCAGAACGGCGAGCGCCACCTGATACTGAATGAGGTGACACCACAGGGACTCCGCCCCATCGGGAAAGGAAATGCCATCAACAACGAAACCGGCAACTATAACAGTTTCGTCTTCACGCTGAAGGGCGAGCGGGAACGCATTCTGACGCAGGTCACCGCCCCGGAAAAGCGTCCGGCGGCACTGCAACAGGAACTCGGCTTCAGTCGCCCGCCGGTGCCGCCTGAACAGGTGACTGAAATGCGCAATAAGCCACAGAACGCTCCCCGCAGAAATCACAACGCACCACGCCCCGGCGTATAACACAGAGTCAGACCATGAAAACACTCATTGCCGCCATCATCATCAGCGGTTCATTTTGTGCTGCCGCCAGTGCGGCCAGTTGTCGGGCATCAACAGCGGCGCTTGCCGGTGCCCAGGCCGGTTACGCACAGGCACAGAAAGCCGCAGAATCCTGGGCACAGCGGGAAAAACAGGCCTCAAACGGCTTTCAGCAGTGTCTGGGGGAGATCAGTACCTCCGTCACCGTACCGGTTTTTCCTGATATCAGCGATTTACTCGACAAAATAAAGGATCAGATCTGCAGTGCCGCACGGGACAAAATTCATGACTACCTGCCCGGCACCATCGACCCGTGGGGAGACCTGGGCGTTAATCTTCCGACAACGTCTGTTCCCATAAAATCCCGGGCCGTCAGCCGGAATTCAGTTCGTCAGTCCTCTCCGGCACCGCAATCCACACCTGTTCCACGGGCCTCTTCATCCGGGGCCACACCAGATTACCCCTTTTCACTCTGAGCACCAGTGAGGACGCATTATGAAAAAAACTCCCGTGTCGCCTTCACCGAAGGAGACACCGTATTCTGCCGCCATTGCACAGCACCAGGAGGCCCGGCTTAACGTCGCCTTTACCCGGCGTCTGCTGAGCTGTAACGGCTGGCTGGGCATCGCCCTGACGGGCGCCATCGTCATCAACGGGTATCTGGCCTGGAAAGTGGCAAACCCGCCTCTGGCTGTCGTGGCCAGCGATAACGGACGCATTATCCCGCTGCCGGCCATGAACAAGGCCACCTACAGTGATGCCGACATCATTGACTACGGCGCACGGGCAACCCGGGCAAACTTCACGCTGGATTTTGTGCATTACCGGGAACAAATCAACGCCCGTCAGGACAGCTTCTCTGACGAAGGTTTCGTCAGCTATTACAACGCCCTGGTGTCATCCGGCATTCTGGAAAAAGTGAAGGAAAAGCGGATGAACCTCTCCGTCCTGACGTCATCGGGCATCATCCAGAGTAAAGGCGTGCTCGATAACGGTCACTATGCCTGGCGGGTGCAGTACCCCATCACGCTGCGCCTGAACGGCCAGAGCACGTCACTGCCGCCCCAGAATTTCATTCTGACCATGATGATTGAGACCGCCGATCCCCGACTGAAAAAGGACGGTCTGAACATCACCCAGGTGATCACACAGGAGCCCCGTTCATGACCCGATATCAGTCCGTCATTCTTGCGTCCTGTCTCCTGTACGGTCATGCCGTTCTGGCTGACACAGCCGCACCGGGCAACACCGCAACCGGACAACAATGGCAGCCGGCCGTCAGCCTGAATAATACGGCAACACCCGTATCGGGCATCCCGGCCCCGGCGGATGTGCCGGCACGACCTGTGGAGGGCGATGTTCCGCCCCCGCAGTCAGGAAACTCACAGGCATCACAGGCATCACAGGCATCACAGGCATCACAGGCATCACAGGCATCACAGGCAGAAAGTGCCACAGATATCGCCCGGGCCGTCACCCTTCCCCTGCCACCGGAGGACATCACGCAGCTCCGGAAAGAGTACGACGACCTGCAGCGACACAGTGCCTTTAACCCGTTAACCGTGGTGCCCCGTATCCGTTCCCTGACCGTGAAACTGACGCCGGGGGCGTCACTGCCCATGATGCAGGTTCTGCCCAATTATCCCGGTGTCATCAACTTCACCGATCAGAACGGTGCCCCCTGGCCGGTGGCCGCACCGCCCATTAACGGAAATGAAAAGGGATTCCGGGTGGTGTATCTGCCGGACGCCCCCTCCATCGTGGTTCAGGCCAGCCGTGTGTATGACACCGGCAGCGTGACGGTGTACCTGAAGGGGCTGGCCGTACCGGTCACCATCAGTCTGGCCAGTGGTTCGCCCTCGGACAAAGCGGCATCACAGTTCAGTGACAGCCGTCTGGATCTGCGCATTCCGCAGACTCAGCCGGGCAAATCCCGGCCTGTACGCCAGGCAAAAGAAAAAGTCGGGCTGTATGACGACACCCTGCAGGCATTTCTGGACGGCGTTCCCCCCAAAGAAGCCCGCCCCCTGCGCGTGAAGGGGGATGTACCGGCCACACAGGCCTGGCAGATGGGAGACGACCTGTACCTGCGTTCCGGCGCGATCCTTCGTGATGAATTTGAACAGACGCTGACGGCGGCTGACGGTACACACGTCTGGAAACTGCCGGTCACCCCTTACGTCATGTTTTCCGTTCAGGGCAATAACATCCCCCTGACCATCGAGCTGGAGTAATCATGGCCATAGAACAGGATGCCGCCCGCGACGGCAAAAAAACAATCGCGATCATCGGTGCGGCGGCGGTCTGCGTGCTGGGTGGAGCTTATCTGGGCTGGGGATACCTTTCCCGCAGCGAAGAGCCCGAATCACAGTACAACCTGAAGCGGGTTGCCAGCAGCACCCCCGCCACCAGTCAGGAGTCACAGCAGTACCGTCAGTTGTTATCACAGGCGAACCGGATGGGTGCCCGCCAGGCAGAACAGGAAGGCGACAGTTTTCTCGCGACCCTGAGTACCGGAAATCCGGAGCCGGAAACCCCGTCACCTCCGCAACAGGATGTTCAGCTGCAGACAACCCCGCCTGCCGGCACCGGTAACGAACAGCGCACCGGCGGCACATCCGACGGGAAACGGCAGCAAATCCAGGCCTTTCTGGCAAAGCTGGATCAGCGATGGGCACCGGGTGAAATGACGCTGGCTGCCACATTCGACGGGAATGCACAGGGCAACAGCGGTGAACACTTCAGTCAGTGGGCCGCCGGCGTGCCCGGTCTGCAGACGGTATCACAGACGACCGCCGCACAGCGCACAGCCGGAAAGCCGGACAGCACGCCGGTCACGGCGTCATTTTCCATTCCGGGCCTGAGTCGTTATCCGGGCACGATGGAAACGTCCGTGGATTCGGATAATGCCGGGTCCGTGGTACTGGCCAGCATTCCGGCCGGAAAACTGCGCGGTGCCGTACTGTCTGCCCGGGGCGTCCAGCTGGCCGGTGACGGCGTTGTGATCCACTTCACCACCATGCAGTACGCCGGCCAGACCTGCACCATCGATGCTTATGCGCTCGATGATGAAACGCAGCGTTCTTCCGTGGCCAGCGACATCAACCACCGTTATTTCAGCCGGATCATATTACCGGCACTGGCGAACGGTATCGGCAAAGTGGGGCAACTGTACGAAGACAGCAACACCCAAATCCTGACCACCAACAGCGGCACCGTGACGGGCCGTACCGGCACGCCGGATGGCAAGGCCGTTGCCGGTGTTATCGCCGGCGGCATCGGTCAGCAGACCGCCCAGGTGATGACACAGGATGCCGCCCGGCTGCCACCGACACAGGCTGTAGTGGATCGTAAACAGGTCGTCTCCATCCTGTTTATGAAACCCGTTTCTGACAAAGACTGTCTCCCCTCATCAACAGGAAATTCATAAATGAAATCTTCACCGCATTTTGATCCCGATGCACCGGCACCGGAGGCGCTCTCACAGGATAAGCAGATAACCTGTAT
>OIYQ01000681.1_pt1 | contig 13603 bp, 7 predicted proteins | sample 1588311 | NCBI WGS metagenome assembly OIYQ01 (sample SAMN03283244) | human gut metagenome | biome: human-associated habitat; material: feces | host: Homo sapiens | place: Peru | collected 2012
CTACGGGTAAAGCCCGCCTCGCAGAGGGCGAATCCCGGCTGCATGAAAAAGACCAACATGGCTGCCAAGAGCATCCACACGGTATCTAATGAAATTCCTAAATCCTGTACACTCATAACATAAAATCTTTAAAGTGTTCTTTTACCTGAAAACTTACTCTCTCTCCTTCCATCCCACAATCGTTATTTTTCCTGCTCGGCATTATAAAGTGCGATGTCGCCTCTTTCACCTGTGCGGATTCTCACGGTATCCTCTACAGGAATTACAAAGATTCGACCATCACCAATCTCGCCTGTGCGGGCAGCCTCCTGGATGGCATTAATTGTTTTCTCCACGTTCTTGTCGCGAACCACGATGTTCAACAACACGCGCTCAATACTGCTGGTATCATACATGACACCACGATAGATACGCGCCTGTCGCATCTTGCCCTCGCCTCTTACGTCGTAGTAAGAGAACCACTCGATGTCGGCGGCAAGCAATGCTTCCTTTACATCCTCGAACTTTGTCTTGCGGATGATTGCTTCAATCTTTTTCATGTCAATCTCTCCTATTATTAAAATTACATTTTGTTTGATTTCGAGTGCAAAGTTACGACTTTTTGCTTAAATAAAGACAATATTTCTTTCTTTTTGTTCTTACTATTTTCATTTGCTTACTATTTGATAAAAGAAAAAGAAAACAAAAATGCAAAATGAAAGCAAATAAGTAATTTCAGCTTTCATTTTGCAATAAGAGTATAAAATATTACTAACGTAAATCTACCTTCACAATACCAGGCGAGCGAAGCCCAGGCTTCAGTTCTCCACCTATATAATATAAGGTATGTCCACGCATAACTACTTGGGCTCCCGCTCTAGCAAGCAGCGGACTTTCAGGGAATGGAGTTTCCCATTTCCCAGAGTTTAAACTATAAACTAACAAATTATCATTAAACTTATACCACGAAATATCTTTCTTCAGATAATCCTCCTTCGCCACCATGGAATAGGTTCCGCTGATGGCATCCCAGAAGATTTCCTTGTTCACACCTCCGGCGCATACGATGGCAGGATTGCCCGATGGACTTACCGCCAGCATGGCTGTGGCTCCCGTAAGGGTGAGTTCATCGCCCTGAGGATTGCGTGGCGCAGGAAGCGATGTCCAGCTCTTGCTCTCAGGATGATAACACAAGCCCGATGTGGCTACCAGGCTCGACTTGCCATTCTCGTAGAAGCCGCCCCATACATAAAGCTCGCCACGGTAGGCAGCACACACAGGCTGAACCCTCGGCTCGCCTATCAGCTCTGTTTCGTGCTTCCAGGCTGAAGCCAGCTTCTTTGCCGCATCTTTCTTACTTGTCCCGTTTTTCCAGGCTGCATCCTTTCCGATTTCCAGGCTCAGAACGGCAGACGATGGTCTGCCGTCCTGGTTGCCTCCCACCACGAAAAGGCGGGTATCAGAGAGGCAGACGCCCATGTTATCTACCGAACGTGGCAGCGACGGAAGCGATTTCAAAACCGGTTTGCCACTCTCCCTGTCCAGGTGGAGGCTCAGCACGCTGCGCAACTTCTGCTCATTGTTGCAGCCGCCCACCAGAATCAGGCTGTCGCCCGAGGGAACCGTGCCGCCATAGGCAGCAGGCTCAGGCAGATGGCCTATCAGTTGCCAATCCGGGGTTTCGTCTGAATTGCCCCCCACCTTCGCAGCATAAATGCCCGAATAATACTTCTTCTTCCCAGGCTCAGGGAAATTACACCCACCGGCTACTACCATGTAGTCACCGATGAAACCACCATAGCAAGCTGATACACCCAGGTCATAACCAGCTTCCCCTGTAGGGAAGCCGGATATGGTTTTGATGTTAGAATACTGTTTTTTAGGATCTGATTTCATTGTACAACAACTATTTATGATTGTAATGATAGAATCTGTATCTCCACGGAAGGTAGAAGCCGGAAGGCCATCGCTGTTCACCAGATTGGCTCGGGTAAACGGTTGCCATCCGTATCTCACGAATCTCGGAAGCTTGACCTCAGGAGATGTCAGTCTCACCTGGTCGCCCTCTATCTTCGCCTGTGCCGGATAGAACATGCCTTCTTCCCCGGCTATCTCGAAGCAGCGAGGCGAGTTGCCATCCGATGTGCGGAGTCCATCGCCATAGGCAAAGGATACCACCAGGGCATCGCCCTCTCTTTCCACCTTATTATATATAGGACCCGATGGGGTTACGCCGTGACCATAGGTCTGGTTCAATGCCCAGCGACCCAGGCGCTCGCCCACAGGCTGCTTATTCGTTGGATGCACATCAAGAGAGTCACCATAATCAGAAGATACCGCCATTCCGGTATTTGGAATTGACTTCATCAATCGGAGCTGACTATCTCTGAACCAAGTCCAGGAAGGACGGTTCAAACTAGACAGCTGCACGAAATAGAATGGCATCTGCGGATTCTTCCAGTTGCCTCGCCAGCTATCTACCAGCAGACGGAAGAGCTGACTGTGGGCATCCATATTGTGAGCATTCGATTCGCCCTGATACCAGATGACACCCTTGATAGGATACTGCTGCAGAGGCAGGATGCCGCTCTCGTAGAGATAGCATGGTTCATAAGGGTGACGGCCCAGATGGGTGGCATCGTTGGTGAGGTTCCTGGCTGCTCTGCCACGCACCCAATCCTGGATAAAGTCGTTCTGCAGCCAGTTGCGCAGGATGGCAGGGAATCGGGTTTCCAGCGTGTTTCTATCTACCCATGCCTCGGTAGGCGCACCGCCGATGGCATTGCATATCAAGCCCACTGGCACCTTCAGGCTGTCGCGCAGCATCTTGCCGTAGTAATAAGCCACGGCAGAGAACTGGGCTGCCGTCTCGGGGGTAGCCCCCTGCCAAGTGGTATTCCTGTAATACTGCAGATGGTTCAGCGAATCGAGGCAGGATGCCGGCCATGCCACATCGTAGGTTTCCCAGCGGCCCTTCATGTCGAAGAGGCGCAGGTCGGGGTCGTTCGCCTGAGCGATGTCACGCTTGCCGGTGGAAGCCTGGTTGAGTCGGAACGCCATGTTCGACTGGCCTGAGCACAGCCACACTTCGCCCACTGCCACATGGTGGTATTCCTTCTTCTGCTTGCCCGCCTGGATGGTGAGCGTATAGTCGGTGCCCACAGGCAGCGGCTGCAGCACTACGCTCCATTCGCCCCGGTTGTTGGCAACGGCAGAAGCCTTCTGTCCGGCAATGCTCACCGTTACCTGGTCGCCCGTGTTGGCGATGCCATGGATATCCAGCGACTGATTGCGCTGCAGCACCATGTGGTCTGTATAGAGAGAGGACATCTGGAGTCCGCCATAGTTTCCGGTGATACCGCCATAAACGGTCTTTGCCAGGATGCCTGCCCCTTCCGGGTTGGGATGGATGGCATCCGGCAACAGATTAGGATAAGGATAGAGGGGTGCATGAAAATCGATGAGTTCTGCCCCACTCACCCGAGCCACCACCTTGATGGCTTCCTGTATCTCATCGTGCCACTGCTTGGTGCCCGAAATGAATCGGGGATGGCGATGGGCTATCGGCGTCATGCAAGCCAGGATAAAGCGTACCTTGGGATTGGCAGAACGCAGAGAGTCCATCAGCGAGAGATAATCCTTTACGAATTCATCACGATAGTTTGGCCAGTTTCTCGGGTCGGTATCGTTGATGCCCAGGTGGATGACGGCGATGTCGCCCTTGAAGGCCATCGCCTGCTTATACTCTTCCTGCTTCATATACGGACGGTGGCCATGGTTCAGCAGGGTGGCGCCCGGTTTTCCGAAGTTGCCTACCAGATATTTGTCGCCCAGCATTTTCTGCAATTGTACGGGATAGGAGAAATGCTCTCTATCCTCGATTCCCGTACCATAGGTGATACTGTTGCCCACGCAAGCCACCTTGATTTTCTGCACAGGTTTCTTTCGGGCTGCCGTTACTGAGAGGAAGCCCATTGAGAGCATCGACAGCAAAATGACTGTCAATGTTCTTTTTGGAAAAATTAATTTATCATACAACATAACCTTTCTTTCTTTTTTATTCATCTATAAGTGCTACCGTGAACATCCACTTCACGAGGCGGGTCTCCTTAGAATAGAACTTGCCCACAGGAAGCTTCAGCATCAGCTTGTTCCAACCCTTCTTCAGGGTGATATCTATCGCCGGACGAGACATGTAGTTCTCATTCTTCAGCGTAATCTCGTTAGAGCGTTCGGTATTCGTATTCTCCCAAACAGGAGGCATAATTTCCTTTCCATTGAGCCAGGCACGACTGCACTTGTAATCCCAGGTACCCTGACGAGGAGCCAAATCGTTTTCCGAACGACTGTAGTTCTGGAATTCCAGCATCAGCTGGGTCTTTCTTTCCTTTGGAGAATAAATCCACCGGGTAGCGTAAGCGGTATGGTTTTCCTGCGGATTGGCATAGAAACCAGGAACCAATGTACCCCAGACATGACGGAGATAGATACCGTTGCCGATAATCTTGCGGCTGTGATAGGACTTGCCTTCATACTGATATACGGAATCTTCCTGTTGCTCAGGTGGGAACACCTTGTTCAAATCACCTCCGTTAGGAAAGGCATCGGTAATCAGCCACTCGCTCTGGGTCTGACGGACGTATGGGAAGGGAACCTCTTTCAACCAGGTTTTCTTCTGCCACAGCAGGCGGTCTTCAAACTCCTTGAATGCAGCCAACTGCTCCGGCTCGTCCTCCCACAGCAGGGTGCCCTTGCCATCAAAATAGCAGTTGCCGCCTCCACGCCAGGCACGTTCTGCCAGGGTGAGCATATAAGGATAGAAATTATTCTCAGCCAGCAGCTGAGGTGTATTGTCTATGAAGCGGTCGTTCCAGAAGGCTACGATGCAGCCAGCCAGATCGTCGCTGCCCTCAGGCTGGTTGTAGATGCGGCTGTTGAACATCGCCACCAGATCGGCGTACGTATCGAAGTGGTTGGCATAGTGGTAGCGGCAGTCGATGGCAGGGATGCCCTTCTGTGCCTTACCACGATAGCTCCAGAGCTGCATCATGTCGATTTCGCCCGGTTTATAGTTCCAGCCAGGGTTATAGGAGATAACCTTCTTGCCCTTGTCTCGGATGTATCTCACCATCATCGGAACGAAATCCGGATTGGTGAACTGAACCTCGTCGGTGCCTATATGGAGATAAGGTACGTCGAAAGTAGCACATACCTCATCGATGATGTCTTTCAGAATCTGAGTGCCCTTCTCGCTCTGCATATCGGTCTTGAAGGTACGCTCGAAGGCAGCACTATGTCCCGGCATATCGATTTCCGGAATCAGGAGCACCTGGTGCTGCTTGCAGAATTCCACCAGCTGGCGGGCCTCTTCTAATGTATAATACTTTCCTTTCTCGCGCTCCATGTTTTCAGGTGCATTGAGCTGCGGATATTTCTTGCATTCCAGTCGCCATGCCTGGTTTTCTGTGAGATGCCAATGGAAAACGTTGATCTTATATCTGCTCAGCAGACTGATTTCACGCTTCAGTTCCTCTACAGGAATATAGCTTCTGCCCACGTCGTGCATGAAGCCACGGATACGGAAGGCAGGCCAGTCGGTGATGTCACACTGTGGCACCCAAGTCTTTTTGTTTTTAGTGTATTTCAATTGTTCTAGTGTCTGTCGTCCCCAATACATACCCTTTGGGGTGGTAGCCTCCAGAATGATGCCTTTCTTAGTAATCAATAGATGGTAAGCCTCCTCTTGAAATTTCGCTCCATCAATTTGGGCTACAATTCTTTCTTCTACCGCCATTTTGGCGTTAACCTGTTTGCCATTGAAGCTATACTTCTGAGGCAGAGGCAACAATGAAGATGGATGATTGGCACAGATGCCAGCCATGCACAAAAATATAGAAAACACAAAAAGTAAGAGTCGATTCATAATTAGGTTGAATTAAATAGATGATATCATATCAATGATAGAAAGAAGAGTAGCATACCGGAAATAGTATAAAGTAGAGGGGATTTGACTCCCCTCTACTTTATATATAATCAAACAAGATGATGTGCCTTGAAGGCATTACCATTTTCAGTCTTATCTTTCATAACCAGGAGTCTGGTGCAACTGGCTGTTCAAGCCAAGTGTATTCTCGTCGATAGGCCACAACAATTTACTTGCCTGAGCAGAGGTATATTTAGTAACATACTCAGCACCCATCAGTCGGAGGTCGTGCCAGCGTTTGCCCTCGAAGAGGAACTCGCGGCATCTCTCCTTCAATACAGCCTCGATAACATCAGCATCGCTGCCTACGAAAGAGTTGTTGGCATAGAAAGAAGCGTCAGTATCGTTAGGATAAGCCACTTCAGCCTCGTGAGCGTTGAAGTATTCCTCACCGTAAGCACGCTTTCTCACCTCGTTGATCTCGGCAGCAGGATCCTCGCCCAGCAAAGCCTTAGCCTCAGCCAAACCTAAGAGACAGTCAGCATAGCGATAGATTGGGTAATCATCGAGCCACTGGCGCTGGTTGTAACCCTCTGGCAAGGTACCCTGGAACTTATACTGGATGTTGCCAACATACTTGAGCGACCCATCCTCGTTCTTGGCATAGATATCCTTCAAGCTACCAGCCTTACGGGTATCGCCATCACGATAGAGTTCCTTCCACATGTCCTTGTTGAGAGACACAGACATTACACCGTCCATATTACCCATGGCAGACTCAGCCAGAGTTGTACCATCAGCCTCGTAGTAGTTCTTGAAGAACATAGAACCCATCACCAAAGTCAAGCGGAATCTATCATTCCACAAAGTCTTTTCATCCTTGCCGTTATAAACAGCGTAGATAATCTCCTTGTTCTTCTTGTTGTTAAAGGCAAATACCTTGGTAAAGTCGTTCTGCAAAGCTACGTCAGCCTTCTTCACATCCTCATAAGCAGCCTTGGCTGTCTGATAATCAGCGTTTCCGCCGCCCATCTGCTTACCGCTCCAGAGATAAGCCTCACCCTTGAGCATCTTGGTAGCAGCCAGAGACCAGTAGTTTCTGCCACTGGCAAACTTGTAGTTGTCGCCATAAGCCTTCTCAGAAGCCTCGATATCCTTCTTGATCTGAGCCATTACCTCAGTAGCAGGAGAAGCTGCCTTACCCATGTTACCGATGCTGATGTCGCTACCCTTGGTATAGTCAGTTACTACGATGACGTCACCATAGGTTCTCAACAGCTGGAAGTATATGAAGGCACGCATACCGTATGCAGAACCCAGATAGTTGTTCTTGGCAGCCTCCTTGATGAGGTCGGTATTCTCAGTCTTGGCAATCATCAGGTTAAGCTGGTTGATGATTGAATAGCAGCCACCATAGTTGCTGATGGCAGGACTTGACTGGCTCAAGAGATTATTCCACATGAACTCGTATCCACGAGTTGCCTCACCTGAGAATGGGTTGCCACCATAGAGGTTGGTACGCATCTCACCCCAAAGGTAAAGGTTGAAAGTTTGGTCGCGGAACATCGCCTGGAGACCGGTGTTGGCTGAACTGAACTGGCCTTCTTCCTTCCAGTAGCCAGCATCAGTAATCTCACTTTGTGGTTCTACATCAAGACAGCTAGTCATTGAGAAGACCATGCAGCCTGCTGCAAAATATTTCAAAAACTTTTTCATTTTAGTCAAATTTTAGAATGTTACAGATAAACCGAAGAGTAATGTGCGTGGTGTTGGGTAACGACCGTTGTCAATACCTGCACCATAACCATTATACGCTGCTGGCTCTGGAGAAGCTCCATCATAACCAGTGATGTAGAACAGGTTCTGACCTGTTACATAGAGGGAAGCATTCTGCATACCTACTCTGCTGATCCATGTCTTTGGCAAGTTCCAGTTGAGAGTAATCTCGCGCAGTGCCAGGTAGTCGCCCTTCTCGTAGAAACGGGAGCTGTTACCGTTGGCTGCTGTGTAACCGTTGTTCTCACGGGTGATATTCATTTTGTTCAACTGGTCTGCGTATGTGAAGACTGGAAGGTCTGCATCGCGGTTGGTCTCAGACCATGTATCCTTTACCTTGTCGATGAGGTTGAACGAACCCTGATACTGTCCCAAAGAACGAGCCTTGAGGTCGTTGTAGATGGTGTGACCCAAAGAGTAGTCGAAACGTGCGTAGAGAGAAACGTTCTTGTAACCGAATGTTGTGGTGAAACCACCAGTCACATTAGGGAAGATATTACCTACTACCACGCGGTCGAGCTGACTGATATGGCCATCGCCATTCACGTCTTCCCAGCATACATCTCCTGGCTCGATAGGCTTCCAGCCATTAGACTCCTTATAAGTCTTACCGGTTGCAGGGTTGATCTGGTCTGCAAGACCTGGGCCATAAAGATGCGCAATGTCGTCAACACGCTCGTTGGCATTAGCCTTCACGTCATCCCAATCTCTGAAGATATGCTGCTGATTGTAACCTACCAGGTCACCCAACTTACCACCTTCACGGTATCCACCGATCCACTTGGTTGGGGTCTTGCCGTTAGCATCTACCTTGCCTGCTGCTACCTCGTAACCACCAATCTGGTTGTTTGGCTTATCGCTGCTTGGCAACTGGAGAACCTTGTTGGCTACAGAAGTGAGGTTGGCTGTAACATCCCACTTGAAGTCCTTGCTGTTGATGATGTTGGCACGTACCTCCATCTCAAAACCTGAGTTGCGAAGCTTACCCAAGTTAGTCTTCATGCTAGAGAAACCGGTGTAACCTGGCAAGCTGATATCAGTAAGCAAGTTGTCGGTTGTACGGTTATAGTAGTCGAGGATAAAGCCCAGACGGTTGTTGAAGAAACCGATATCGAGACCTGCCTCGAACGACTTACTCTGCTCCCACTTCAACGCAGTGTTGGTAAGGGTTGAGTTGTAGTAACCAGTCTGACCGGCATAGTTGCCATACTTCTTGTAAAGACCGTAGATATCGAAGTTACCGATACCGTTTACGTTACCGTTGATACCGTAACTTACACGTGGCTTCAAGTTGCTGATAACGTTAGAAATCTTAGAGTTCTTCCAGAAGTCCTCCTCCATGATGTTCCAACCAGCAGATACACCTGGGAAGAAACCCCAGCGGTTGTCCTTCAACTTAGAGATACCGTCGTAACGATAAGTGAAAGAGAAGAGATACTTCTGCTTGAAGTCGTAGTTCACACGACCGAAGAGAGACTCGATACGATAACCGGTCTTGCTGCTGCTTGTAGCTGTACGGTTAGCACCAACGTTCAGGGTATGGATGGTATCGAAAGGAGAGTTCTCTGTGCTTGCATTGAAGTTGAAGTACTGATAGTCGAAGTACTCACCACCAATCATGGCATCCACATTGTGATTCTCGAAGAAGGTATCATGATAGTTCAAGGTACCGCTCAACTGAATCTGAGTGAAGCGTGTAATGTTGGCATAAGCACCACGGGTCTGGTTAGGAGAACCCTGGTTCTGCTGCTGGTAAGACTTATTGAAGCTCTCGTACTGGTAATCGTAGTGATAGAGAGAAGAGTTTCCGGTGAATACCAACTTCTTAGGGATAATGTTCAAATCGAAGCCCAAGTTGTAGGTCTGCTTACGTGTACCATCAGTACTGGTCAAGCGAGAACGGTAGTACTCTGGGTTACCATCACCTGTACCCCAACCAGAAGCTGGAGTGCCATCCTCCAAATATGGATTCCAGGTAGGACGCTGTGAACGGGAACGATAGAAGAACTCGTATGTACCAATCCACAGAGAAGGCTGCTTAGCCCAGCTATAGGTAGTACCAGCCTTTACGTTCAGGAAAGGAAGTACCCAGTAAGAACCGTTGAAAGCACCATTGAAACGCTTGTAGCCTGTACCCTTGACAGCACCATCCTCATTATAGTAACCGAGACTTGCAGAGAAGGTACCCTTATCATTACCGCCAGAGAGGCTCAGGTAGTGATCCTGGGTAAGCGCTACATCGTGGAAGGTTGCATCTTCCATCTGACCGCTGTAATCCTTATAGAGAATCTGCTTGCCCTCGTAGTATGGGTCGTCCATTACCTGCCAGCCCTCACTCTGGAGATGCTTGGTATCATCATTGAGATAACGGATATCGAACAACTTGTTACCGATACCATAACCCATCTGGTTATCTACAGCACCTGCACTTGGAGCATTATTGGCATAACGCTTGTAACCCAAGCGGTTGTAGTAGATGTAATCGTGTGCATTGAGGAAATCGTAACCCTGGCGAGAGAAGTTCATACCGAGCTTAGCCTTATAGTTAACGGTTGTCTTACCAGCCTGACCGTTCTTGGTCTGAACCAAAATTACACCACCGTTGGCACGGGCACCGTAGATAGCGGTAGAAGCGGCATCCTTCAAAACCTGGATTGACTCGATGTCTGAAGGGTTGATATCGCTCAGGCTCTCACGGATGATACCGTCAACAACGATGAGGGCACCATTATGGCCACCTGTGATAGAAGCACCACCACGAAGAGTGATGTTAGGGCTTGCACCTGGCTGACCAGACTCGCTGATAACGCGGAGACCTGTTACTGTACCCTGCAACGCATTACCCACGTTGCTGACAGCAGCCTTCTCCAATACCTTATTATCCATCTTAGAGATAGCAGTGGTCAATGTGGCACGCTTCTGCTGACCACCATAACCAGTTACCACCACCTCGGCAAGCACCTGCTTGTTTTCGCTCATGGTTACGTTGAGAGGCTGACCCTCGAACTTAATTTCCTGTGTATCGAAACCAATGTAAGAAATCACGATGATGTCACCCTTCTTCACGTTGCTCAAAGAGAATTTACCGTCCAAGTCGGTAACAGCGCCATTGGAAGTACCCTTCACGAGTACTGAAGCACCGATTACAGTCTCTCCAAGGTCATCAACTACCACACCTGTACAGGTAGAGGTCTGCTGCGTGGCACTCACTGCCAAGCTACTAGTACCTGCGAATGCTGGCGAAGCGCCCATGCATCCCAAAGATACTGCCATGACTAATTGTTTCAAATCTGAGTTCATGTTTATAAGTTGATAATTAGTTATTGTTATTTATATCTATTATTTGTTATCTGCTCAATGCTCAGGTTATAGAATCGGATATCGTAATAATCATCCGTCTGTGTCTTCGGATTCTTAAAGGCATTCTCCTCCAGAAGGAAGTAGATGCTTCCATTCTTGCCCTGAACCATGGTTGAGTAAGCCGATGTTGTGTTACTCAACTGATAGCAGCCTTCCCAGTTCTTGGCAATCGCCTCTGGAGTAGCATAATCAGCAGGAGTCTCCAATGCCTTGTAGTAGATACCTACGTTGTTACGGCCTGGACCTACCGGAACACTCTGCAGGAGCAGTTTCACCTTCTTGCCGTTCTTCTTGGCATCCACCATGAGAACCTCGCCATTGCAAGAGTTCTTATGGGCAGCAACACCCATATTCTTGGCATCAGAAGCTATTACCTTGCCCCAAGAGCCTGTGGCAGTCTTCTTATCCTCATAAGTATAGATGTTGATGTGGCGTCCACCCATTGCACGGCTGCTGAGCAACACATTGCCGTCTGGCAACTCTTCAATCTTAGCCTCATCTCCGTGAGGAGCAGCCTCGGCTACATTCTTGCCCAATACCTTCCAGTTCTCTCCGAAGTCATCGCTATAGAGAATGCGGTTACCGCTACGGGTACACAACACGGTATAGACACGATAGTACTTGCCTACCTTGATCTGCTTACTCTGGCAGATTCTACCACTGGTAAAGAAGGCTGATTCCACTTCTGGCATGAGGTCGTAAATCTGCTTGGTTACTTCCTCACCATACCATGTCTTACCTTCGTCGTCACTGTAGTATCTACCCATCATCAGGAGATTGCCACGCTTAGACTCCCAGTAGCCGATACCGCCCGATGCACACATCAGGAGGATTCTGCCGCTCTTCTTATCTACTACGACAGCCGCATCGCCATGGGCACAGTCGAAACTGGTAGCAATACCGTTTCCGCCCTTAGCCACCATCTGCTCTGGAGAGCTCCAGGTAGCGCCCTTGTCCATACTGGTCTTCATCACGATGTCGAGATGACGGCCGCCACCAATATCCTTATTGTGATAACGATGATCGGTAAACGCAATCAACTTTCCCGACTTACACTCCACGATGGCAGGAATGCGATACTGTGCATCCTTGTTAGAGAAGACGGTGATGCCGCCCTGAGCGTTCACAGCCTGAGCCTCAACTGCCATTTCTGGGGTTGCAGCAGCAACCTGTGCAGGCATCATCAGGGTAATACCCATAGTAGCGAGACACAATGCCTTGCTTATATTTGCTGAAAAAATCATATTTCTCATTTTTTGTTCATTTATACTTCCTTGTTCAAAATCTCCTGACACAAAGAGTATGCCTTAATCATCATTCTTGGAATGTGGAAAGGACCCTTGAAGAGATTACCCTTAGCAGGCTGTGCCACGGTACCGTCTCTGTGAAGATAACCATACCACTCGCCGAACTCGGCATCTGGGAAGTGGGCGTAGGTCCACTCGCTGATGCGCTGATGCTTGTAGATATACTCGTCATCACCTGTTGCAAGGTAAGCATAGAGAGAAGCGATGATGGTTTCGGTCTGTGGCCACCAGAACTTCATATCCTGAGAATAATCCTGTACAGGAAGATTCCTGCAGTCTCTGAAGTTGATGATGCCGCCATACTGCTTGTCCCATCCCCAGTCCCAAGACCAGTCGAAGATCTGCAGCGCCATATCGGTTATCTCCTTGTCCCAGCCTCTCTGCTTTGCCTCTTCCATGATGAACCATGAAGTCTCGATGCAATGACCTGGGTTGATAGTGCGACCCATACAGGTATCCACAAATTCACCATTCTGCTCGTCATACCACTCGCTGAGCTGGGTGTCGTTGATGAGGTCGAGCAGTTTTAGCAATGTGTTTTCGTCGGGGAATACCAACCCATAAGGCGAGAAACGATCAAAGACGGCAGGAAGTTCAATGCTAAGTTCGTCAAAGATGCTATGCAGATACCACTTGTAGCGATTGTATTTTGGCATAGCCGTTTGCTGGGCAATAGCATCATAGCTCTGAAAACCTACAGAATCATAGCCGGCTCTAACGCTCTCGAGAATCAGGTCACGTTCCTCACACATGCGAAGGGCGCAGAAGCGGTTAAGTTGGGTAAATGCCTGTTCTGCTATAAGCTGGCCCACAGCAAGGCGCTCCTTGTTCGCCTCTGTTTCCGGGAGGGCAGCAAGGAGGTGTTTCATACGTTCACGAAGCATACGTGCCGTATGGACAATGTCGGTATCTTGATTAGCAAGTTGTTCCACTGGAATGGTGTGCCCATCAGCCCAGATGCCATAGTACTGTTGAAGCAGCTCTGTTACGTTCTGCATCAACAGGTTCTTAGCTGAACTGACGAACCGCTCCAGCACTTTCTTTGCATTTTGAGAAATCATAACTATCTCGTGAATTTGATTATTCGTTTATGTTGAGAACCACAGGGTTGTTATCATCAACCGTTGCCAGGAGTTTGGTCAACTCATCAATGATAGCCTGAAGGTCAGCCTTTGTTGTAATTCTCTTTTTGAACTTAACTTGACTTGCTTTAATGCCAGATTCTTGTACAGCGCTACCGCCTTCACCATTTCCTGGC
>OIYQ01000683.1_pt1 | contig 13593 bp, 9 predicted proteins | sample 1588311 | NCBI WGS metagenome assembly OIYQ01 (sample SAMN03283244) | human gut metagenome | biome: human-associated habitat; material: feces | host: Homo sapiens | place: Peru | collected 2012
CAAGCGAACGGGAGGTCGTAGGAATCGTCTCCATACACTCCTTTTAAAAAAGCCGCAAACTCCTTGGAGTAGCGGGTGCCTTCTGCCTTGAGGTCATAAGAATCGGAGAAGTATCGGTTTTTCTGCTTGTCGTACCATTTACGCCTTCTGACTATCAAGTCTACACCTTTGTCACGTATGGGGAAGTCACGTATAGTTACAGCATCACAGAACCCTTTAGATTCTATCAAAGGGTTCTCTTTATAATCAGCCTTAACTGATTCATCAAGATAGATGCGAATAAGGGAAGCCTCTTCTTCTACACGTACTACTTCAAAATTTAAAAGTATCTCTGATGGCAGAATTAATTGTGCCAACGCTAATAGTCCTTGATTATTCATGGCACAAAGGTATAACTTTTTCTGGAAAATTAAAAATCTTTCCCCCTGATTTATCGGGTGAGCCTTCTAATTGTTGCATGATAGTTTTGTGGAAATCTAAAAAAATGCAAAGATGCCTTTGTTTCTCAAAAATATTCGTATTTTTGCGGATGAAAACGAATATGACCTTATTTTAACTAAGAGATATGACTACTAAATGGAACTTTCGTATAGGTTCTCTATACCTTATTATATTATGCAGCCTGCTGCTTTGCTCATGTGGCAACAAGCCCAAGAAGTATATTATCGGCGTTTCTCAATGTTCTATGGATACTTGGCGAGAAAAACTGAACAGCGAGTTGAAGACAGCCGAGTATCTCAACGATTCTGTAGAGGTACGTCTGGCTTCTGCCGATGACGACAATGACAGTCAGCTGTCGCAGATCAATTACTTCATCGACCAGGGTGTCAGTCTGCTCATCGTTTCTCCCAATCAGGTGAATACTATTTCGCCTGCCCTCGAAAGAGCACAGCAGAAGGGTATTCCTGTGATTCTTGTCGACCGTAAGACGCAATCGAAGAAGTATACTGCTTTTATCGGTTGTGACAACTATCTGTTGGGTAAATTGGTTGGCGATTATATCGCCCAGCGCCTGAATGGAAAGGGACGTATAGTAGAGATACGTGGTCTTGAAGATTCTTCTCCTGCCATCGACCGCCATCGCGGTTTTGTTGATGCTTTGAATGCCTATCCCGATTTGCAGATTGTGGCTTCTGAATCGGGTGACTGGAAGGAGCAGAGCGGTTCGGAGGTGATGAAACGAGTATTGTCCAAGACACAGGACTTCGATTATGTGTTTGCGCAGAACGACCGCATGGCTTATGGTGCTTATAAAGTAGCCTGTGAGCATGGCTTGCAGGACAAATGTCGTTTTGTGGGCGTAGACGGTTTGGCAGGTAAGCATGGCGGACTTGAGTTGGTAAGACAAGGAGTGTTGGAGGCTTCCATGCTTTATCCTACTAAGGGCGACGAGGTGATAGCTCTGGCTATGAAGATCTTGCGTCATGAGCCATTTGCCCGCGACAACTATCTGTCCACATCGATTGTAACCCGGAATAATGCCGAACTGATTCTGATGGAGGCGAAGGACAGCGAACGGCAGCGCAGCAGTCTTGACATGCTGCACAGGAAGGTTTCTCAATACAACTCGGCCTATCATGTGCAGCGGTTCTTTACCTTGGGACTTGTTCTGTTGGTAGTGCTCATCGTCGTAGTGGCAATTTATATGTTCCGCAGCTATCTTGTCAAGACCCGTCTTAACGAACAGCTTGCCCAGAGCAATGACGAGTTGAAGCGACTCAACGAGGAGGTGCTCGAACTGACACATTCGCGACTTGTGTTCTTCACCAATATCAGTCATGAACTCCGTACACCTTTGACGCTTATTGCCGACCCTGTGGAGATGTTGCTCGACGACCGTTCCATCAAGGGTAGGAGCAGGGAACTTTTGCAGATGGTGCAGCGCAATGCTCTGTCGTTGCAGCAGTTGGTAGGCTCTATACTCGACTTCCGTAAGATACAGAACGGCAAAATGGAACTGAGTTTGAGCCGTTTCGATTTGCCAGAGGCCTTGCAGCAGTGGACGGGCGACTTTGCCATGACCGCACAGCGTAAGAAGATACAGATGCATTTGGACACCTCGCATTTCTCTTCTGCCGATGTCGTGGCCGACAAGGAGAAACTCGCCCGTATAGTCTTCAATCTTCTGAGCAATGCCTTGAAGTACACCCCTGCAGGTGGCTTTATTCATGTGTCTTTGGCGGATGAGGGAGAACGGCTCCGTATAGAGGTGAAGGATTCGGGTAAAGGCATCGACAAGGAAGAACTCACCAAGGTGTTCGAGCGCTTTTTCCAGGCCAAGGGTGCTGCGAGTGGTACGGGCATCGGACTGGCTTTGGTCAAGTCGTTCGTAGAGTTGCATCATGGTGAGGTGAGGGTAGAGAGTGAACTGGGAAAAGGCACTTGTTTTATCGTCCTACTGCCCCGACAGCAAGAAGGTTTTGTGGAAGAACCACAGTCGGAAGCTGCCGATAAGTCTTCTTCTTTCAGCGATGACGGCTCGTTGCAGTATATCGACGACGGAGAACGTCATGGCGGCAAATTGCAGCAAATTATCAGCGAGCATGTCGAAAGGCCCACCATACTGATCATAGACGACAATAACGACATCCGACAATATGAGCGAACCCTCTTGCAGGACTATTATTTTGTGCTGGAGGCATCTGATGGTAGGGAGGGACTTGAGATAGCCCGCAAGGAAGTGCCCGATCTGGTGATATGCGATGTGATGATGCCAGTCATGGATGGACTGGAGTTTACGCAGCAGTTGAAGACCAATACTGCCACCTCTCACATTCCAGTCATCATGCTCACAGCAAAGAATCTGGAAGAGCATCGTGCAGAAGGTTATGAGCAGGGAGCCGACTCTTACATCACCAAGCCTTTCCATAGCAAGGTGCTTCTGGCTCGTGTGGAAAATCTGTTGCACCAGCGTGCCCATCTGCGTCAGCTCTTTGCACAGGGTGCTGCCGAAGGAAAAGAAACAGAGGAGGTGTCCAAACAGGACGACCGTGACAAGGCTTTTGTCAAGCAGTTGCACGACATCATCAAGTCGAACATGGGTAACAGCGATTTTGGTGTCGAGGATATCGGAGCCGAGATAGGATTGAGCCGTGTGCAGCTTTATCGTAAGGTGAAGGCCATCACCGGCTCGTCGGTAGTCGACCTTTTGCGCAAGGCTCGTCTTGCCAAGGCCCGTCGTCTGCTCGAAGCCAACAGCATGAACATCTCTGAGGTGGCTTACGAGGTGGGTTTCTCTTCACCTTCTTATTTCACCAAGTGTTTCAAGGATGAGTATGGAATGTTGCCTGGTGATGTGACAAATGGTTAACTGACAGTTGTCTTTCGTCCGGTTGTGATGCAGGAATATGTTGTAAATCGTTCATAGAAAGGTAATCATGTTGTGTCAGAACATTTTCCTTTTTTCAAGATTTCTTTTTTCTTTGAATGATGAGAACCACACCTGCCAGGATGAGCAGGATGCCGATGCCCAAGCGCAACGAGAATGCCTCGCCAAAGATAAGCACACCGATACATACAGCTGTTACAGGTTCGAGAGCCCCCATGATGGCGGAAGGGGTGGAGCCTATCAGGTTGATCGAAATCGTCATGAAGAAGAGCGAGAGCACCGTAGGCAGAAGAGCCAACTGCAGGGCGCACCCCCATTGCATAGGAGTGTGGAGCATCTGCAGGCTGTCGCCCGACAACCACGAGAACACCAATATCGCTAAGAAGCAGAATACCAGAATCCAGAAGGTGAACTTCAGGCTCGACATGGTAGTCTGCCATTGGTTGACGGCAATGATGTAGATGGAGTAGAGTAATGATGATGCCATGACCAGGGCAAAACCAGCCGTGCTGAGTTTGGCATCGCCGTCCCCCTGGTAGAGCATTCCTACTCCGGCTACGGCAAGCAGGATGGCCATCGATGTGCTCCATGTCACCTTCTCATGGAAGAAAGCTGTCATCAGCAAGGCTGTCATGATGGGGTAGACGAAGAGCAGGGTGCTTGCGATGCCTGCCGCCATATAATGAAAGCTCACGTAAAGAGTGATGGACGACAGGGCGAAGAAGGTGCCCAAGAGTGCAAACTTGATGGCGTGTCCCCATTTGATGGCGAAACTCTCTCTGCGTACCAGCATGACAAGAGCGAACATCAGTACAGCCAGACCATACCGATAGCTGAGTACTGTACCCGAGTTGAAGCCGTCTTCATACAGCTTGAGGGTTCCTAAAGGATTCGTACCATAACAGACTGCAGCCACTATGGCAGCTGAAAAACCTTTCAATGTGTTGTTGCCAGAAGGTTGTTGTTCCATTTCTTTTTGTGTTGTTTTACTATTTTTTTTCTCCAGTTCCACTCTGTTGGCGAGTGTGAGGTATTATCCGATTTATTTCGGGCTGCAAAAGTACATCTTTTATTCGAGAAAAGAGAAAAAATAGCAAAAGAAATGGTTGCTTTTGTCACTTTTTCGAAAATAAATTGTACCTTTGCGGATAAGTAGCGAGTTTCTCCTACGCAAACCTTGAATACATTCAAAATAACCAAACAACATAAAACAAAATGGAACAGATCAAGAACGAGCAGCTCACAGTAGAGATCTCATCTCTTGGAGCAGAACTTCAGAGCATCAAGGATGCTCAAGGTAACGAATATCTTTGGGACGGCGACGAGCAGTACTGGAATCGCCATTCTCCTATACTTTTCCCTATCGTGTGTGGCTTGTGGAAAGATACATACCGTATCGACGGCAAGGAGTATCAGTTGGGACGTCATGGCTTTGCCCGTGACACAGAGTTCCAGCTCATCAGCAAGAGCGAAGACCGTATCACCTACGCCCTGACCGACAGCGAGGCTACACTCAAGGACTATCCATATCACTTCAACTTAGCTATCACTTACCGTCTGGAGGACAAAAAGCTGCATGTCATCTGGCATGTTGCCAATACCGATGACAAGCAAATCTTCTTCCAGATTGGCGGACATCCCGCTTTCCTCGTTCCTGGTGCCGAAAAGGGTAAGGAACTGAAGGGTCAGTTGAAGTTTGACAACCCTGAGCCAGAGCGCCTCTATGGCAATGTGGGCGGTTGCGTGGTAGAGGGCTATCACAAGGTGCCTACCGAGAATGGTGTTTGGGCATTTACCGAGGACAGTTTTGCTGACGATGCCGTCATCTTCGACCGCAGTCAGCTTAAGAAAATCACTCTTCTCGACGAGGCAGGTCAGCCTCATCTCTCACTCGACATCAAGACTCCTGCTGTTGGTATCTGGAGCCCTACAGGCAAGCATGCTCCTTTCGTGTGCATCGAGCCTTGGTATGGTCTTCACGACTGGGCAGAGTACGACGGCGAGTTCAAGGACAAGTATCTCATGAACAGCCTGCAGCCAGGTGCCAGCTTCATGAGTGAGTACACCATTACGATAGAGAAATAAACTCAACCCGTCAATATTCAATACGTAATACATATTTTATTTTTTTGACACGATGAAAGAAGAAATGAACCTCCCCGAGAATGCCTTCCGTGAGTTGAAGGACGGTGAGCAGTATGAACCCCTGATGGGCCCCGACAAGGCTTATCCCGAGGTCAATGTGTGGTCGGTAACCTGGGGTATTGTGATGGCTGTCATCTTTTCGGCGGCAGCAGCTTATCTTGGACTGAAGGTAGGACAGGTGTTCGAGGCTGCCATCCCTATCGCCATTATTGCCGTAGGTGTGAGTACAGCCACCAAGCGCAACAAGGCCTTGGGCGAGAATGTCATCATACAGAGTATCGGAGCCTGTTCGGGTGCCGTGGTGGCGGGAGCCATCTTCACCCTGCCAGCCATCTATATTCTGCAGGCCAAGTATCCGGAGATGACCACTTCGTTTATGAAGATCTTCCTGGCTTCTGCCCTCGGAGGAGTCCTGGGCATCCTGTTCCTCATACCTTTTCGCAAGTACTTTGTGAGCGACATGCATGGCAAGTATCCTTTCCCTGAGGCCACTGCCACCACACAGGTGCTTGTCAGCGGAGCCAAGGGAGGCGATCAGGCCAAGCCCTTGCTCATAGCAGGATTGGTGGGAGGTTTGTACGACTTCATCGTGGCAAGCTTCGGTTGGTGGAACGAGAACTTCACAAGCCGCGTCATCGGATGGGGCTGCGACCTTGCCGACAAGGCAAAACTTGTGTTCAAGGTGAATACGGGTGCTGCCGTGCTCGGTCTAGGCTACATCGTGGGTCTCAAGTATGCCCTCTATATCTGTTTTGGCTCTTTGGCTGTATGGTGGCTCATCGTTCCTGGTATGAGTCTGCTTTTCCACGATCAGGTGCTCAATGCCTGGGATCCTTCCATTACATCTACCGTAGGAGCCATGTCTCCTGAGGAGATCTTCCGTGCCTATGCCCGCAGCATCGGTATCGGTGGTATTGCCATGGCTGGTATCATTGGCATCATCAAGAGCTGGGGCATCATCAAGGGAGCTGTCGGTTTGGCAGCCAAGGAGCTGAAAGGAAAGAGTGGGGTCGATGCGGAGGTGAAGCGTACTCAGCGCGACATCTCATTCAAGATTATCGGCATCGGTTCGTTGGTCTGCATTCTTGTCACCTTCCTTTTCTTCTGGTTTGGTGTGATGGATGGCAACTTGCTCTTTGCCGTTATCGCCATTCTGCTGGTAGCCGTTATTGCTTTCCTCTTTACTACTGTTGCCGCCAATGCCATCGCTATCGTGGGCAGTAACCCTGTCTCGGGTATGACGTTGATGACCCTCATCTTTGCCTCTGTGGTGATGGTGGCTGTAGGATTGAAAGGTCCTGGCGGTATGTTGGCAGCTCTCATCATGGGTGGTGTGGTATGTACGGCGCTTTCTGTGGCAGGTTCGTTCATTACCGACTTGAAGATAGGTTATTGGTTGGGCACCACTCCCAAGAAGCAGGAGAGCTGGAAGTTTCTTGGCACCTTGGTGAGTGCAGCCACTGTGGGTGGTGTGATGATGCTCTTGAACGAGACTTATGGTTTCGCTTCAGGCTCATTGGCAGCACCTCAGGCCAATGCCATGGCAGCAGTCATCGACCCGCTGATGAATGGAGTAGGAGCACCATGGGTGCTTTATGGCATCGGAGCCTTGTTGGCCATCGTGCTTACCTATTTCAAGATTCCTGCCTTGGCTTTTGCCTTGGGTATGTTTATCCCTCTCGAACTCAATGTGCCTCTTGTTGTAGGTGGAGCCATCAACTGGTGGATTTCTTCCCGTTCTAAGGACGCTCAGGTAAACAAGGAGCGTGGCGAGAAGGGTACACTCATTGCCAGTGGTTTTATTGCTGGAGGTGCCTTGATGGGTGTGGTGAGTGCGCTGCTCAAGTTTGGTGGCATCGAGGTGAGTGTTGCTGACAGTTGGTGGACCAATCCTTTGTCTGAGGTCTGCTCGCTCATCGCTTATGCCCTCCTCATTACCTATTTCGTGAAGGCTACGAAGAAATAAGGGTCTCTTATGTGCGGAAGTTAAAGAAGTTAGAATGTTCAACACAAAATTATAAACAACTTTATGAAGAAAACAATCTTTTCATTGCTCCTGCTTGCCGTATGCAGTTTAGGAGCATCAGCACAGAGTGCCGACGACCTTGATGCCAAGTACACCCAGGGCCTGCTCAAAGTGGGAACCCAGGCTCCCGACTTTATTCTCAAGAAAGCCAAAGACGACCAGCCTGCGCTTTCGCTGTCTTCTTACAGCACCCATCAGGAAGGCACATTGTTGCGTCCTGGCTGTTGGGTAGTGCTCGACTTCTGGGCTACATGGTGCCCCGACTGTCGCAAAGAGATTCCTGAGGTGAAGAATATCTATAAGAAATATCGCAACATGGTGAAACTCATCGGCGTGTCCTTCGACACCGACAAGGAGAAGTTGAAGGCTTTCCGCGCTGAGAATGAGATCAAGTGGAGCATGTTCAGCGAGTACAAGAAGTGGAAGGAGACCAATATCTCTAAAGCTTACAACATCCAGTGGATTCCTACCATGTATCTCATTGACCCAGAGGGCAAGGTGGCATATACCACAGTAGTGGCAGCCAACATGGAGAAGAAACTTGCCGAGCTTGTAGCAGCCGGCAAGATGACTCCTTATATCCATGTAGCAGAATATCCTGGTGGAATGAAAGCCTTAGGCAAGGCTATCTCTGAAGAGCTCCAGTTCCCAGAGGTGGCAAAGAAGTATCATGCCACTGCCAAGGTGAAGCTTTCTTTCATCGTCGACGAGGAAGGCAATTTGTCGGATATCACCGTGAAGGAATATCAGGGTCAGCCTCTCTCGGGTGCAGCCTTCTCTAAGTTGAGTCCTTCTGAGCAGAAAGACGCTGAGGTTCAGGTGAAGACCGTGCTTTCTGTGGAAGCCATCCGTACCATAACAGCCATTGGCAGTCGCACCAAGTGGAATCCTGGTTCGGAGCGAGGCAAGGTGATGAGTACCAAGTTCTCTCAGACCATCAATTTCAAGCGCTGATTTCATTCTTTAATCGTACTAAGTTGTCTTTTAGCGCTGTTAAAGCATAAAAAACTGAAAAAATATTTGGAGATTTCAAATAATCATCCTATCTTTGCATCCCAATAGTTACGAGTGAGTGGCTATTGGGATGTTTGTATCTTCCCATCATGAAAGAAGCAAGCAGATTCGGGGTTGACTGGATTTGACGGCGAGATGAGATGGTACGTAAGCACGCGGAGGCTCGTTGGCTACCTCCTAAATCTTAGTGAACGAACAATTAATTGGCGAAAATAACTACGCTCTCGCTGCCTAATCGAAGTACAGTAGATTGGCTTTATTCCGTCACAAGGTGATGGAACGGGACATCGCTCAACGGATGTGGTTCCGAATCTTGTTGGTCAAGCGGTGCAGGTAAATCGGAAATAGCTCTTGTAGGCCTCGTTGCAAGTGTGAAATTTTAGAGGATAAGGGCATGGTTGGTGGTCCAGGTCTTGCCATGTCACGAAAATCAAAGGCTGGAATAAGCGTGTAGAAAGCGTATGGTTTCCTTGTGCGGACGAGGGTTCGAATCCCTCCAGCTCCACAAAAATGGTTTTCAAAGCAATTTGGAAGCCATTTTTTGTTTTTCTACCTTTTAGTACGTTTACATGTCGTAAACACATTGAACACAGTACTTTAGCCCTCCTTTAGGTATGCAACCAAGGCTTGCAATCAGATGACGACCTGACATGGGGAAAATTATCAGTATTAAGGTAAAAATACTATTGCAAAGAGTCTTTTCTTAAATCTTATTATTATATAAAATCAAATTCGAACTCACTTTCATACTCTAACAATGAATTTTAGCCATTTACAGACGAAAATTGTACCAGTGGCACAAATAAAGTAGATTAGCACATATTACAAAAAGTACAAACTCATAAGTTTAGGAATTAAAACCTCACAAGTTTGGGAATTAAAATCTCACAAGTTTGGGAATTAAAATCTCATAAGTTTGGGAATTTGATTTTTTATACTTATCTTTGCAGCAGTTTTATAAGATTATATTATGGCAGAGTATTTAGACAGATACATGGACAGTGTGATTGAGCGTAAGCTCAAATCATGTGGAGTGGTAGTCGTGAGTGGACCGAAATTCTGCGGCAAGACAACAACCTCCGAGCGATTCGCTAAGAGTGAGGTGAAATTGAACACCAGGCAGATGATTCAGCTGGCGAGAATGGAGCCTCGCAACATGCTTCTTGGCGAGAAACCGCATCTGATAGATGAATGGCAGACTGCGCCTGATATCTGGAATGTGGCAAAAGAATGGATTGACGAGCACCCAGAGTTCGGTCAGTTTATTCTGACGGGAAGCAGTACTCCTGCCGATAAGACACAGATATATCATAGTGGTGCCGGTCGTATCGTCACTTTGATGATGCGTCCGATGAGTCTTGCCGAATCAAAGGATTCTCGTGGGTCAGTATCGCTCTATGACCTGTTTGACAATCCTGACTTGGCAATATTTGACATGAATGAGGGATTCAGTCTTTCAGACATGGCTTTCTTTGTCTGCCGTGGCGGATGGCCTCTTTCCATTCAGGAGGATAGACAGGTAGCATTGGATGTCACACAGAACTATTATCAGGGATTGTTTAACTTTGAGAATAGTGAGAACAAGAAGTTCCGTGGAAAAAGTCCAGAGGTAATGCGAATGATACTACGAAGCTATGCTCGCAATATATCGAGCGAGGCATCATATCAGACTTTGATTGACGATGTTGTGAAATCTAACAATCGGACGATGGATTCCAAAACCTTCGATGATTATATGGATGCACTCAAAGACCTCTATATCCTGGAAGATATTGAAGCTTGGAACCCTAATCTGCGTTCAAAGACGGTGGTTCGCTCTACATCAACACGCCACTTCGTTGACACCAGCATCGCTTGTCAGGCACTTGGCATCAAGCCTGCCGACTTGATGAAAGACCTGAACTCCTTCGGCCTATTCTTCGAGGATATGGCAGTCAGAGACCTGAAGATATATTCAATGCGTCGTGGAGGTGAAGTGCGCCATTACCGCGACAGTCGTGGATTGGAATGTGATGCCGTGGTTCATCTGGAAGATGGACGCTGGGCACTCATTGAGGTCAAACTCGGAGGTGATGACCTCATTGAAGATGGTGCCAAAAATATGATGAAAATCAAAAAAGACATCAATTCACAACAGGAGCCTTCATTCATGATGGTGCTGACGGCAACAGGCCCAGCTTACCGCAGAGAGGATGGCGTTTATGTGGTTCCGTTGAATTGCTTAAAAGAATAGCCCACATTCCCATAGAGGTATATAAGAAAACGAAGACGGCATAGGCTCACACCCGTGTCGTCTTCTTTTCGTTGTTTTATAGCCTTGTATAGTGATTTATAGGCATGAAGTACTATGGTATGTTTGCACCATTATTTGATAACCACCTTCTTGTTGTTGATGATGTAGATGCCGTTGCTCAGGTGCAGCTCGCTCATAGAAGAGGCGGTTGCAATCTGGTTGCCTTGCAGGCTGTAAACCTTTACACCCTTGTTGCCGAATGATGTTGTGATGTTCTCAATACCAGCCAACTCACCATCGGTGTAGCCTAAAGAGAGAGTCTTTGCTTCGTAACCTTCTGGCAACTCCAAGTAGGCACCGAAAGCATTGGTAGTAGCTTCTGCATCGCCTTTCTTGAAGGTGCAGTCGGCAGCAAGGTTATATTTACCTTCTACGTCGCCTGGAGTATAGGTTCCTACGAATGTTGTGCCAAGGCCATTGTTTGTGTTGACCACACCCTTGTCGGTGAAGGTGAACTCGGTGATAGCTTCGTTGTAGTTGGCGACGAATGGAACGTTGGCATCAACATGATCTGCTTTCTCGAAAGTAACGACCGAGTTATTGTCTTCTTTGTCAACGATTTCCTTATAGGTAGCAATGCTTGCTGCCTTCATATCATCCTTGCTTACCCAGAAAGGCAGACACATAGTGTTGTAGCCAGCATTTACAGAGCGTTTCAAGGTTACATTTTCAGCCTGGAAATCTTCATTGACCATGAAAGACTTGGTGTCGTCGAGTACGAGATTGGCGCATGTTCCGTCTTTCACAACGTTGTCAGCCTCGTAAGCTTCATCTGCATACACGAGAATATTGCTGTTGTCGCCTCGCATAGCGTTAATGTCAGCATCCTTTACGGTGCAGCCTCGCATGTCAATATTGGCAGGCTTGCCGGAAAGTTTTGTAGCCAATGTGGCAAAGTCGTTGTATTCAACCTTTTGCCAGTCGCCGTCAGCATTCTGGCATTCACCCTTCATCCAGGCGCCCTCCAGCTTGATAACTCCATCAAGCGAGTTGGCTTCTATCTCTGAGAGCAACTTGCCGTTTACCTTGGTGGCAGGCTCTATCTGGATATTGTCGATATAAACTTCCTGTTCTCCCACTACATCACCAGTCTGGGCAGTGATGGTCATGATGCCAGGATTGTCGAAGCTGCCGTTGGTGGCATAGTCGAATACGACTTTTTGCCATTTTCCTGCCTCGCTGTAATAAGACGCTACTTTCTTCCAGTAACCCTTTGAGCCATCGGTAGGATCGGAAAGTTCTATCTGTATGTTTTCAGCCTGCGACTTCTTAATCATCAGAGAAACGCGGGTGCTGCCCTGTAAAGAGGGAGTCATCCACTCGCGGAAAGGCAGTTTCACAATCTTACGGTCGTTGGTCATTACAAACTTCAGACACTTCTCAGAAGTGTTGATGCCGTCCGTCTCTGGGTTAGCTACCACTTCGGGATCACCATCGTTCCAGAAGCCAATAGCATCTTTACCAATTTCCTTGTCCTCACCATTCCAAAGAGTGGTTTGTGCGAATGTTGCTGCTGATGCCATGATGGCAACACAAAGAGTAAATACTTTTTTCATTTTTGAATCTTTTAGTTTAACAATGTTCAGGTTTATTATTATGAGAGGAGGAATATTGGTTTTTAGTGTCCCTCTAACTCTCAGCTTTTAGTTCTTTATTTACGATAATGCAAATTTACGATAATAAAGAAAAGTTCAACACAAAAAATCGTTCTCTCTTTAAAAGATATGTTTCATGCAATCATTTCATCCTATTTTGAAATGATATTTACTAAACTTTCTTGCAGTGTAAGTTGAGGGCGTTATGAGTCCTGTTACGCTTATGACGCACTCTCACCTTCTGTCGTTAAGTCTCAATAAAGGGCTTTTATCGTATTTGCCCATGGCTTTGGGCAACTTTGCCCATAACTATGGGCAAAGTTGTTCATCGTTATGGGTAAACTTGCCCATCGTAGTGGGCAAGTTGTATAGTTGTACGTCATCACTCATCATCATCGTTATCTTTTTCGCGCGTACCTTATTATATATTTACTCAACCTTCGCAAATGGGGAAGTTAAGATCACCCTTCATCATGTCAATTATGCAAGGTATAAATGCGGAGCCGCTTACCAAATTGGGTAAGCGAAACTCTGTGTGGCTCTCATGTTAGAGCGAATCATTTTGTTTTAATAAGATTAGGAGAAACTGTTTTTGAGTAATTTGCTGATAACTTGAAGGGTTTCTTGCTGTTTTTTTTGTGTTTTCAAGAAAATAGCTTATTTTTGCATCACAATTCAGTTATACGTTTTAAAGGGGATGGATATGAGATGGATAGAAGATCGATATATTAGCTTGCTTACCGATTTCGGATTTAAGCGTATCTTTGGAACAAAGCCTAACAAGGATTTGCTCATCAATTTCTTGAATTCACTGTTTGATGGTTTACAGGTCATTAAGGATGTGAAGTACTTGAATAGTGAGCACGTTGGTGATGTCTTTGCCGAGCGCAAGCCCATCTTTGATGTTTATTGCGAAAATGAGCATGGTGAAAAGTTCATCGTTGAGATGCAGAATGCTTATTTTCCTATCCGTGAACAGGCTCCAAAAGGGGCAGAATGGAATTTCCAACATGAACATGTATATACAGTTGCTTTGCTGAACTTCGACTTGAAAGAAGAGGCATTTGACAAGGATGATATCAACCATGATGTGGGCTTGCTTGACAAGAAGACTCTTAAGGTTTTTAATGACAAACTTTCTTTCAAGTATGTTGAGATAGCGAAGTTCAATAAGACAGAGGAGGAACTTGAC
>OIYQ01000689.1_pt1 | contig 13482 bp, 14 predicted proteins | sample 1588311 | NCBI WGS metagenome assembly OIYQ01 (sample SAMN03283244) | human gut metagenome | biome: human-associated habitat; material: feces | host: Homo sapiens | place: Peru | collected 2012
ATTCTCGAAGATATGCGGGTTCTACGTAGCCAGGAAGATACCCTTTTTCCTGTTCGGTCCGGGACTGACAATCATGAGCGCGTGCAAGCATGGGGCGACGGCTGTGTTCGTGCCGAACCAGTTGACGTTCTCAAACGGCGCGGTCGTGATGTGCAACTTTGCCACGAACATGGCCGGAGACCTGCTGACCATGACCGCCCCAAGGCTCGGCAAGCTGCTGAGGGCGTGCCCGTCGCAGAACGTGAAGGTGAAGCTCCCGAAGTATGCCTACCCCGCGAACCTGCTATCGTCAAGCGACATGCAGACAATAGCAAAGAGGAACGAGCCTTTCGCCGTGCCAAGGACGGAGGCGGAAATTGTAAGAAGATTGGACATGATGCCCAAGGGGAAGTCCCTCTTCGGAGACCACTACCTGCTGGGGGACGATCTCGCGGCGGCGAAGGAAGCGGCGAAGGAAGCGGCGAAGGAAGCGGCGAAGGAAGCGGCGAAGGAAGCGGCGAAGGAAGCGGCGAAAAGAGCCATACACGTGGAGCTGTCGCAGCGGGAGCGGGCCGTGGTGGATAGGCTCAATGGGCATAATGGGCGATAGGCAAGATAGACTGGATAGACAAGATAGAGATGATAGACATTGACATCATAAGGAAGAAAAGGACAGGGAGTGGTTCGAGGAACGGCTCCAATGGCCATGGCGGCTCGATGGGCATGGCCACGGCCGGCGGCTACACTGACAGGGCGAGCGAGGCCGACCACGCCGAAAGCGCGGACAACGCCACGCACGCTGACAGCGCGAGCGAGCTTGACGGCAACTCGACGGTGTGGGCGACGATAAGGGGCTGGATCGCCAACGTGGGCGAGAGCGTGAAGGACATGTTCCTGCGAAAGGACGCTGACGATGAGACCAAGCACAAGCTGACGATGGCGGAGGCCGAGGTGAAAGGCGGCCTGGCGGTTGACGGAAACGCGACGATGAGGAAGAACGCGACGGTGGCCGGCCACGTGACGACGGACGACGCGCGCTCATCTGACAGCGAGGGCAAGGCTGCGATGAGCGGCCATGGCTGGGCGCTGAAGAACACGGGCGACGACGGTGACGGGTACTCTATACTGGCGGTGGACAACCTCGTGGTGAGGCGCAAGCTGGAGGCGAGCGAGCTGGAGATAAACAAGAAGACCTACGTCGGCGGCCAGCTGGTGGTGAGCGACTGGGGGCACAAGATATGGATGATGCAGCCGGTGAAGGTGAAAACGGACGTGGACGCGGCCTACGCCTACACGGGGTATGAGCCGCTGGTCCAAGACGCCGGGGGCGTGAGCAAGGTTACCATCGTGGGCGACGGCGAGGACGGCGACACTGAGGCAGCCGTGGAGATGGCTGGCGACACGGGGCGGTTCACGGACGCGCAATACACTCCGGTGATAACCGATACAGGCGCCTTTCCCGGCTTCAAGGTGTGGTTCCGCGAGACGGACGGCACGGTGAGCACGAAGGACGACCTGACTGTCGGCTCCATGGGCATGGTGCAGGAGTTCAACGTGGAGGGCAAGACGGGCAAGGACGTGACGAACACCTACTACTGGGGCTCGTGCGTGGAGCACGGCACGGAGACGCTGAGGGTAGGCGGTAAGGAGACGCGTTGCGTGTATGCCGTGTTCGGCCTGGCGGTCAACAAGGTGACGCTGACGAGCGAGGCCGACGCGCCGAGGGCCTTCTCGTGCTTCCTCGCGGCGAGAGGCTTCACCAGGCCCGCTCCCGGTGACGACATGGTGGGGTTCGGCAACGCCGACCCGTGGCAGGACGGCGACCGGAGCGACGTGGTGGTGATAGCGTCGAAGGACGCTGACGGCTACGCCCCGGGGATAGCGGCTTACAGCAACATAGGGCGGCTGCGCGGCGGCGTGACAGGCGGCAAGGGCGACTACAAGAACTCGATGGAGCAATACTCCCTGCCCTCTGCGGCTGGCGACGAGCGCCTGGACGCGAGAATATCGAGGAAGGCGGGCAACGTGTTCAAGGGCTCGATATACTTCACCGGCTCTGACGGCAAGACGCCGCTGGCGGCCAAGTACACGCTGGCCGTGTCGCCCTCGGCGGTGAAGGCCGGGGGAAAGGTGACGTGGAAGGTGATGAGGTACGCCAACGGGCAGATGAGCGAGGTGGACATGACCAAGGACACGACGGAGAACTGGACGCGCTGGGACGTGATGATAACCCCGCAGGACAGCAGCTGGGGCGAGATCGTCCCGGTGGCGGATGGGGGATACACGTTCCCGACGACGGCGAAGGGCAACTACGTGATGTCGCTGCACAACAGCGAGACTGGCGCCTCGGCTGACAAGACGGCGGTGTGCGTGCTGCAAGACCAGAAGATAGACTTGCCCGACATACCTGACCAGACGGTGGTGTGGCGGCTGTTGCCCGTGACGGAGGTGGCTGAGGCGAGCTACGCCATAGACAAGGACGGGTTCGCCGACTACACGGGCGGCGGCACGGATGACGTGTCGAAGCTGGCCGCGGTTTTCAAGCGGACGGTGAACATAAGCCTGCAATACCAGGTGGTGAAGACTTACGGCGACGGCATGACGGAGACGTTCCAGAGCAGCGCGGGGGGCAACAACCTCAGCTTCACGGCCTACGACAAGGACGACAAGCAGGTGGGGGCGACGATTTACGGCATGGCGTTCCAGAGCACGAACGCGGGCATAGCCTACGTGGTGGTGACGCTGGACTACGGCGGCTCCAAGACGTATGAGAAGAGGGTCGTGAGGGTGAAGCTGGCGACCAACGGCGCGCTGTCGGCGACGAAGGACATGTTGGCTTACACCTACTACGGCACGGACGGGGAGACGGGCATCGCCTACGTGAACCGCCACCTCTCGACGATGGAGGGGAACCTGGCGACGGTGACGAAGACGGTGGACGGGCTGGAGACGAAATACTCGACGATAAAGCAGACGGCTGACGAGATAAGCCTGAAGGTGGGGACGTGCGCCACGAGGCAGGAGCTGCTGGACACGGGCATCGACATCAGCGACGGGGCGATAACGCTGACGGCTGACAAGACGACGCTGCAGACTAACGGCGGGAAGAAGATACTGTCGGCCATGCTGGACTCTGACGGCAACTGGACGAACGTGAAGGTGAACGCCGACGAGCTGACGATAGACGCTGACCGGGTGAACGTGTCGGCCACGCACAAGCTGACGATAACGGGCAACGGGTCGATGGTGGTGGAGATGGACAACTTCAAGCTGGACGCTCAGGGCAACGCCTCGCTGACAGGCTCCATCAACTCGGCGAGCGGCAGGATAAGCTTCTTCACGTTCACGGAGAGCGGAATGTACAGCGCGGTGAGCGCGGACAACAACGGGCTGGGGCTGAGGAGCAACAACATAAGCGTGGCCGGCTCGCCTGGCGGCAGGACTTCGCTGGTGTGCCTGGGCGACGGCAGGAGGAACACGACAACGGGGAGCATGTCCGTCACGCCCACGTCGCTGGTGGACGGCGTGGGGGTGAACTACGCCAACCTGATACAGGTGACGGGCGGCGGCCCTGGCAACGGCAGGGACGCTGCGGCACTGGGCATAGAGACGCAAGGCGACTACTGCCTTAGCGCCATGGGCGGTCTCAGTCACTTGCAGGGGTTGGCGTTGGACGCTTCGACGACAAGCGGCTCTGCGAACAGGACACTGTTCCTCTGTTCGGGCGGCAGTTTCACGATGCCCTCTAACCCGAAAGCGGGGCAGATGGTGATAGTGATACAGACAACTGGCACGGGCATCACGTTCTACGCTGGTGGCAAGAACTTCAGGAAGGGCGCGAGCACAAGCCGCACCGCGAAGAGCGGTACGGCAGGGCAATGGAACTTCTTTGTCTATGACGATTCGGTGAGCTGCTGGCGATGCGTGTACGCCAACGGAGGACTGTTTTGAGAGGGAAGAGTGAAGAGTAACGAAAAGAACGATAACGACAACGACAATAACAAGTAAGGTATGACGATGGGCAGCTCGGTATTACAGACAAGTTTCCTGACGGGGAACAGCGTGCATACGGGGGTAAGGGCTTTCGGCATGACGTTGTTCTCCTCGGAGATAACGCAGATGCTGGCGGACTCCAAGTGGATTTGGATAGCGATAGGCTTGCTATGTATGCTCGACTTCCGCTTCGGCTGCAAGGAGAGCAGGCTAAGGCGCGACAAGGCGTTAAAGCAAGGTGACAAGGTACTGGCGGCGGTGTATAAGTTCCACCGCTCGCGGGCGTGGCGGCGTAGCCTGAACAAGTTTATTGACTACCTCATGCTGATGATGGTGGCGGAAGCGATAGGCGCTGGCTTTCTGCCGCTCGTGGGCATAAACTACATCTTCGGCGCGTGGGTCGGCGGCGTGATAGCCTGCCTGTGCGAGATCAGCTCCATTGGTGGCCACTTCCTCTACATACACAACGTGAGGATAGAGAAGCGCACCATCAAGGGGTATCTGATGGCTTTTGGAAAGGGTTTCGCCGTGGCGTTGGCAAGGCAGAAAGACCCTGCCATGGGCGAGGCCGTGGAGGAGGCGTTCAGGAAGGCGGAGAGTGAAGAGGAAAGGAAAGGAAAGGGAAAAACAAAAGAAAAGCAAGATAGACTGGATAGTTAAAAAATATATAGATGACTATGGGAAAGACGACATTCAAGCCGAGCGAGAAATTGGTGAGCAAGGTAAGGGAGTTTGAGGGGTTCAGGGCCAAGGCGTATTATTGCCCGGCTGGATACCTCACGATAGGCTTCGGGCACCGTACGACGATGAGAGACAAGAAGGAGGTGACGATGGCGGAGGCCACGGCCTTGCTGCGGGACGACCTCGCCAAGGCAGGGGACGGCGTTAACGCCTTGGGCGTGTGCAAGACGCAGGGGCAATATGACGCGCTGACGGACTTTGTGTTCAATCTCGGCATCGGCAGGTTGAAGCGTTCGACGCTATTGAAGCACGTGAAGCACTCGGCCCCGACGAGGCTGATACAGGCCGAGTTCAGGAAGTGGGTCTACGCAGGTGGCAAGGTGATGCCTGGGCTGGTGACAAGGAGAGACTGGGAGGCGGAGAGGTTCGTGGAGTGAAGAGTGAAGAATTAAGGGTGATTGCGATCATTTCCGTGAGGTCACGAAAATGATACGGAAACGACTTAAAACGTACAGAAATGGACTTAAAACGTACAGAAATGGACTTAAAATGACATGGGCAACATGGATAAAAAAACGGACAGGTTAGGCATGATGGTAGCGGCGCTCTTCGCCGGCTTCTGCCTCGGGGCGATGCTGGCTAACCTTTGCTATCATTTTCGTGGGGTCACGAAAATGACGGTGAACACGATGGTAGTGAGGGACACGGTGAGGGGCGTGATGCCGACGGAGAAGGACAGCAAGGTGGTGGGGACTGTGGCCCTCCCCTTAGTCCCCTCCCCACTTAGGGAGGGGACAAATTACGCCAAGCTCACCGATGACGGTGGCAAGACGGGAACGACCGAGACAACCGCCACTGGCGGCGAGGAAGTGGGCAAAATCGGCTCTAACGATACGGTGTGGGCAACCGTGCCACGGACGCAAAAGAGGTACGAGGATTCAACCTATACGGCGTGGGTGAGCGGATATGAGCCGAGGCTGGATAGCATCGAGGTGTACAGGCGGACGGTCTTCATGACGAAGACGGAAACCGCCACGAGCAGGAAACGCCTTTCGCTTGGGCTGACCGGCGGCTTCGGGTACGGCGTGATCACGAGGAAGCCTGACGTGTGGCTGGGCGTGGGAGTGACGTGGAGGCTGTGGTAGGCGTGACGTGGGGTTTTTGATTTCTAACAAAAAAGTTAGTAAAACATTTGCGTACTATCCAAATAATTAGTACCTTTGCGGTGTTCAATTAATAAAGCATTAGACATGAGAAGAAAGGACGCCATCAAGATGGAGGTCACCCCTGAGGAGGAGGAACTCATCAAGGCCATCCGTAACTATTGCGCAAGTTACCCGAACGGCTACCCCGAGTTGCTGGAATACGCCGAGGACATCTTCCAAAGGATGACGGACATGCCGAAAGACTGAAACGATGAAGGCTCTCCCCACGTGGGAGGGTCTTCAAAAACAAGGATACGATTATGGAAATAGCAGCGAAGCAGAAACAGGAGAGAATTACCGACATGAAAAAGCGGATGCGCGACATCTACCTCGCCGTGTCGTGGCGCGAGGTGTCTCGCACCTACTTTGACAAGAGCGTGTCGTGGTTCCAGCAAAAGATGCATGGCATTGACGGCAACGGCGGCGTGGGCGGCTTTACGCCTGAGGAGGCCGACAAGTTGTACAACGCCCTTAACGACCTTGCCGACCGCATACGACGCGCGGCTGACGGCATTAAAGCTCCGGTGACCGATGCGCCGTTTAATTGAACAGGGAAGTCGCCGTTAGAGCTTGCGGCGCAAAAGGTTGCCCCGGCACTCATGTGAGCGTCGGGGCTTTCCTGTCTTTATTGGCAGGCATATCGCGCGGAGGTGGAAGCAGGAAGATTTGCTTTTCTTCAAGCAATTTTCGAGGAAAATAAACGGAAGAATTTGCGAGTGTCGGGAAAAATCACTATCTTTACGGATGTAAAGAACTCTCTTGTATATCAATGTGCCAGCATTTTCTTCATTGAAATTGAGGCACTAATGATTGAGCCCGGGGTGTCAGGGCCTCGGTGGGGTTACGAAAAACGGTTCTTTTAGGTTATCAGGCATTTTACTCATACGATGTTTAAAGATTAGTTTTTTGTATCATAATTTTTCAATTTCAGGTTGGTTGGCGAACCGACGCGCGCCGCTCTTGTCGTGGGGACAGGGGCGGCGCGCGTGCTTTCAGTCGGTGCGTGGGGCTTTTACAGGCTTGGCAGGATGTCGTCGAGGTGACGCCAACGGGTGAGGTCTTTCAGCGTGAGGGCGGCTGCATAGTCGTCGCTCCTCTCTATCCAGGGCTTCGTGCCGTCGTGACCGACGCAAAGGATGAGCGTGCCGTCGTCGGGAGCCTCTGACGCGGGATGCCAGGGGTCGGCCGGCTCTTGCGGCTTGGAGTTATTGAGCTCTTGCCGTGCGGCTTGTAGGGCGTTCAGGTAGTCGGCCTTGAGGTCTCGCAATACGGATTCAAGGTCTGAACGGCGGTCACGGTTGGCGTTTATCCCACCATAGAGGTCGTGGACGGATTGGAACTTGGCACGTGTGTCCGTGTCGAGGTCTTTCATTTTCCTCTTGATTGGTGTTGCCTTTGCGGCGTAATCGTTGTAAAGCTGGATGGCCTTCAAATCTAATTCTTGCTCTGTCATGGTTTGTTGTGTTTTTTTTGATGGTTATTTTTTTTGGCTCAATGGGCACGGTGGGCGGTGGTGACGGCCGCGGTTACCCTCACCTCTGCCTTTTGGCCGAGAGTTGCTTAAAATGGCGTTGTTTTCTTTGTCGTGAAAAATCATACGTCTTTTGTGTTTTAAGCGATTTTTAAGCTATTTCCGTGGGCGAGAGGCGTTATCGTCGGTTTTCTTTCGCCTCTGCCTTTTCAGCGCGGCGGCGATGGCGGTCTTCCCCCATTCCTCGCCGTATCTCTTGACGCACCTCTCACGCTTGGCTTCGACGGCCCGGCGGATGGGATCCCCGACACGACGCTCGCCAAGTCGCTGGCAGAGCTCGATGACCCACGAGGCGTTGAGGTAGTAGTCGTGGGCGATGTCCTCGCTGTCGCCGAAATAGAAGACGGTTTGTATGACTTTTGGTAGTATCATTTTCGTTTTTGCTTTTTTGGCTCAATGGGCATTGGCAGGCTCATTGGGCTGGGTTGATGATGGTGAAATCTAATTTCAGGCCGGCGTGGGCGGCGTAGCACCGTTTGCCGGTGGCGGCTCGTATCTCCCGGACGAGCTTGCGGTCGTCGGCGTTGCCGTCGGAGACGTGGATAAGCAGTATCTCGCGTGCCTGGCTGAGGTCTACGCGCCTTGCCACCTTGATGGTGTTGCGGAGGCTCATGTGTGAGTGCTTGATGCGGTCCTTGACGAAATCGGGGATGCGCTTGGAGCGGTTGATGATCGCGTCGTCGTAGTTGCATTCCATGAGCCAGTGGTCGACCTCGGGGAAGTCGTATGGCACGAAGCGCAGGCCGTCGTCGGTCATCACCTCCCGGGTGAAGCTCTCGCAGTCGGTGAAGAAGCAGACTCGCCCGCACCCGTGGTGGTGGATGAGGAACCCGAGGTTGGGGCATGGCGTGCCGTCGGTGTCGAAGTGGCGCAGGGGGAACGGCAGCACCTTGAAGCCGCCCACCCGGTACCACGTGCCTCCCCGGATTTCCCTGACGCAGCGGATGCCACGGAGGTGGCAGTTGTCGATGGTGTCGTTGGAGGCGAGCACGGTGAAGCCGGCCTCGGCGTATTGCCATGCGAACTTGGCGTGGTCGTCGTGCTTGTGGGAGACGACGAGGGCGGCTATCTTGCCTATGTCCCACCCGAGCGCGGCCTTGACCGTCTTGTCGAGGGGAAGCCCCGCCTCGATGACGAGGGCTTCCTTGGAGTCTTGCAGCAGGTAGCAGTTCCCGGACGAGCCGGACCCTATGACCGTGAGCGTCATCATCAGATGGGGCATTTGCGTTTGCCCGTGCCGTCCTGAGGCTTGCCGATGGCACCATAGTCGGGTTCGGCTGGTCGCACTTCCTCGTAGTCGGCATTGGCCTCGAAGTCATCGTGGTGCTCGATGGCCTTTGCCGTGGTTTCCGGCTCGGTGCTTGCCGCTGTCGCCTCCATCGGCTCGGCCTGTGGGTCGTCGTCGTCACGGTCGGAGACGGATTCCAGCGACATCTTGCAGGCACGCGCGATGACCGTCTTCTTGCACATCTGGTCGGTGAAGTTGCAGTGGGCGCCTGTCTGCCTGTCCTTGTCGCCGAAGCCTCCTTGGTTCCACGCCTTCTGTATCATGTCCATGGTCATTACCTCAAGTCGGGTAGATCCGTCCTTGTTGATAACCACGGCATAGGCGCCTACGATGGCGTTGCCCATGGTTTGGAATGTCGGCTTGTGGCTGACAAGCTGGAGAAGACCGTGGCTGTCGACGGTGTAGACGAACTCCTCGCCCTCGCGCACGACGTTGGCGTTGACCTCGGCGATCTCGGTGTCTCGCTTGGCTCGCATGAGCTTGCCGGTGTATTTCTCCATGAACGTGAGCTGGTTGCCGTAGGGTATGAAGTAGCAATGCTTCATGGGGTACTCCCCACGGATGACCATTTCGAGAAGCACGTTGGCGATGCTGCCCTTGGTGCAAGCGTCGATGGCCTTGACGTGGGCCTTGTCCTCGATGGTCTGGAGGTAGAGCCATGCGCTCTTGAGGGCGTTGCCGGCATGGTAGCCTTTTGGGAGCGTGAGCGCCCCTGCTTGCTCCATCTCGCCCACGCGGTCGAGAACTTGCGTTGCGATGTCTTCCTGTTTCTTGCGCAGGGCCGTGGCGTTTTGCGATGCGCCCTGCACGGCTGGGGCTGTTGTTGGTTGTGTCACTTGATTTTGTTTTTCCATGTTGTTATGAATTAAAAGTCATTTACTATCGTTAGTTGCCTGTCGGTGGATACGTAGAGCAGTATCATCTGGCAGTCCATGTCGTCGGGGAAGCGGTTCACGCTCTCGCAGTTGTCGATGATGACCGGCGCGTTGACACCCGCGTGCCGCTGCATGGCGCGGACGCATTCGAGTCCGGCAAGTATCTTCTCGGAGTTGGAGAGGTCACGGTAAGGCACGCCGTGGAGGGTGAGCTGGCAGGTGGGGCGCACGCTGCCGTTGATGAGCGTCTCGAACATCTTGAAGCGCACGGTAGGGAAGAGCTCGTTGACCCTTTGCTCAAGGTCGGCTATGGCGGCGTGCTCGAATGCCTCGGCCTGGCTGTCATCGCGTTCAAGGCCGGTGAGCTGCTGGTTGAGCTCTCGCTGGGTCTTCTCCAGCTCCGCAACACGTCGCTCACGCTCTGCCAGGTCCTTCTCTGCGACAAGGGAGCGCACGAGCTCGTCGCGCGTGGCCATGAGGTTCTGCTTCTTCTCGATGATGGCGTCTATGGCGTCTGAGCCGTCCGTAGTGGCTGGCATGGCGTCGAGGTCGGCTTGCAGCTGGTCTATCTTGTCGGATGCGGCAATCCATGCCGTGTCCTTGCGGTAGTCTTGCGTCTCCACCTTCACGGCCTTTACCCCGTCGAGGCGTTCTTGCGCAACCTCGATTTGCGGTTTCAGTGTCTCGATGTCCTTTCTCGAAGATTCCAGGAGGGCCGTGAGCCGCTCTTGCTCTTGCTTGATTTGCGCGGCCTCGGCGTCGAGCTTGTCTTGCTTGGCGGCCTTGGAGAGGTTGAAGTTCTTTTCGAGGGTCTCCCTGTTTCGCTCTATCATGTCGTCGGGTAACCGCTGGCCGCACGTGGGGCAAATGGTAGCGTCGTCGCCCATGGTGAATACCATGTCCTCGGTTTCTTGCCAACGCTTGCGGAAATCGTCCTTGCGGAGGGCGATGTCGTCGAGGCCCTTGCGGTATCTTTCCTCCTTGCTTTGCGCCTCGCTGAGCCTGAATAGCATGTCGTTCAAGTCGGCCTCAAGTTTGCGCACCTCCGCCTTGTGGTCGGCCTTTGCCTTTGCGTTGGTGTCGGCGTAGCGAAACTCTATGCTCGACAATTCCGTGCGGCATGCGTTGATGTCCTTGCGTATGGCGGCGCGCTTGTCGTAGTCGGCGTTGATGGCGGTGGTGGCATCGGCGAGCTGCTTGTCATACCCCATGATGCCCTTGTCTATCTCCGCGATTCGCTTGCGTGTGAAGTCGAAGTTGGAGCCCATGGCCTTGATCCTATTGATGGCTTCGGCGTTCTCGCTTATGCGTGGTGGTATTGTCGAGAGGGTCTTCTTCACTTCCTTCGTGGAGTATGCCAAGTGTTGGCGGTATCTCTCGATGGCTTGCTCATCGTCGCCGTTGACCTTACCAACCAGCTCGGCGAAATCCACGTTGCGGCTTGCCAGGCTCGCCAGGCTCGTAGCGCCTACCATCTTCACGAGCAGCGTGCGCTGGTCGTCTGCCGCGAGCCTTGGGAAGTATTCAGGCGACGTGACCGCCTTGAACAGGCTCTCCTTGCATATCTCATTGATGGCCGCCTTGTAGTCGGTCGCAGTCAGATTCTCGCCGTCGATGAAGCAGTCTACCGTGTGGCCTGTCAGCACCTCGTTGTCCTTGCCGCGCTGCTTGCCCCATGTCTCCTTGCGTGTCTTGGCAATCGTGATTTCCTTGCCGTCCACGCCCATGGTGAGCTCGACGCTGTTCTCAAGGTGGTGGACGATGTTGTTGTCATCGTCTTTCGGGTCGATGCCGAATGCCGTTTGCCCTTGGCTGTCCTTGCCGAATAGAACCCAGTTGACGGCATCAGCCGTAGTCGTCTTGCCGGTGTGGTTCGCTCCCATGATGCAGGTCACGGCCGGCTGGAACTCGATGGTCGCGTCCGCCACGCCCTTGAAGTTCCGGATCCTTAGCTTCTTGAATTTGATTTCCATTTGCTTGCTTTGCTTGTTTGTTTGTTTGCTTGTTTTTTATTTTTTTTTGATGTTTCCTTTGGATGGGGGGGGGCATTCAAAAAAAACACCCCACCCCTATCGCTATACCCACCCGACGCTCTTTTGCACACACGAAAATAGAATTTTGACCCCCATTTTTTTCGGTCGTTTTCGGTCGTTTCCGGCCGTTTTGCCTTGTGCGTCAGAATGGCTCAGCGTTGTCTTGTGCGTTGTCTTGTGCGTTGTCAGCACCCATGCCGTCCGTCCCGTCGGCTATCGCCCTCACCCCTTCAGGCGTGACGTAGCCGAAACGCAGGAGGCCGCCGTATTCGGGTCGCTTGCGCACCTGCGGGTCCTCGCTCTCGGGGTCGTAGGGGCGCGTGCCCTCGTGGATATAATCCTCTACGCCGTAGAGGGCCGTGGCCTCACGCAGGTAGCTCCGGAGGTTGGCCTTGCCGTCCACGCCATGGCCACGTGCCTGCGACGCTCTCGCCCTCGCCTCCTCCACCCTGCCCAATGCCATGTTCCACTTGTCCTCGAACCGTCGGTAGCCAGAGAGCAGGTCGCCGAGGTCGAACGTGCTGACGGTCTTCTTGTAGTCGGTGAGGTAGTTGGCGAAGTAGGCCATCATCATGTACACGGTGCAGCTCTTGCCGTAGCGTCCGATGAAGAGACTCGCCGTCGTGCGCACCACGCCGTCGCAGGGGACGAACCTCGCCGACGACATGTCGGCCACCTTGCTGATGTTCTGGTACACTATGTCGGAGGCCAGCGCGCCCATGCCGTAGATGCCCTTGAGCTCTGAGAGGCGCGGGCACGGCGCCGAGGCGAGGCGCGTGTAGTCGCTCGTGGCGAACGCGCCCCAATTGGCCGGGGTCGCCCACCTCAAGAGGTCGTTGCCGTGGGGGAACCGCCGGAGCATCCTGCCCCATGCGTCAGAACCCGACGTCGTCTGAGGTGAGGCCGTACTTTGCGAGCATGTTGTCCATGTTCTTTCGCATCTCCCTGTCTCGCTCCTTGAGTCCATAGTCATGGCCTTGTCGCTGTTGATTGTCTCCATACCCTTTGCCCTTGTTCTTGTTTCCGTCCTTTCCGTTTATCTCCATGTGGCGGCGTGTCCAGTCGAAGAAGTGCGCCCTGTAGTCGTTGATGCCTGTATGCCGCTTGCCCTTTGCCGTGCATTCACGGTCGAATGTGGCCAACAGAGACCAGTAGGCATCGGGCTCCACCCCGAACTCGCCACGCATGGCGTTCATCATCTCCACCGAACCCCTCATGCCGTCATAAAAGTTTTTTTCAGAACCTCCCTCGCGCGCGGGGGAGGAGGGGGAGGAGGTTTTCTTTCTTTATTTCTTATATTCTTGTTATGTGGGTCAGCAGGTGGGTCAGCAGGTGGGTCAAAAAGTGACAACTCTTGATAATTCGCATAATTGAGAATCGTCACCAACGTGCCACTCCCTGCTCTACCCATCGTTATATCCTTCGAGGCTTCCAGCGTCTTCAGGCTCTTCTTGACGGTGTTGCGGCTGAGCCCCGTCTGTTCTGCCAACCTCCTGGTGCTTGTCACGACCTGCCCTTGCTTGATGACCATGCCGCGCCACCGCTTGTCTTGGCGGCTGGCCACGAGCAGCAGGTGGATGAACAGGTGGGCCATCGAGGGCACGGTGTACCACTCCCACTCCGTGATCTTGCGGTATAGCTTTATCCATCCGTCCGTCATCATCGCAGGTATTTGTAGAGAGCTTCCTCAAGGAACATGAGCTGCCCTTGTAGGCTGCCGTCGCCGAGCTTCTTGTGTGGGAACTCATCGCGGTGGGCGCGCAGCCACGGCACGGAGCGATGGAGTATGGCGGCGGCCTCCTTGGTGTTGACGTAGCGCGGTCGGCTGTCGGCCAGCTCATGCAGCTTGGCGAGCTTGGCCACGACAGCGTCGGCCACGTCGTTGACCAGCTTCTTG
>OIYQ01000691.1_pt1 | contig 13475 bp, 10 predicted proteins | sample 1588311 | NCBI WGS metagenome assembly OIYQ01 (sample SAMN03283244) | human gut metagenome | biome: human-associated habitat; material: feces | host: Homo sapiens | place: Peru | collected 2012
TCCGTTGGGGTTCGAACCCAAGACCCACAGCTTAGAAGGCTGTTGCTCTAATCCAACTGAGCTACGGAACCAACACTGCCATTTTTCATTAGCGTGTGCAAAGGTAATACTTTTTTGTGAATCCACCAAATATTTTGGGATATTTTTTTCTTTTATTTCAATATTACGCAAATTCTACGTAAATTCTTTATTAGCAAGAGCATCTTCTTCGATTATTTTTAAAGCTTTTGCCCTTACAGGGCGCAGAGCTAAAGCAACAAAAAACCCAGGGTGTTACCCTGGGCTATGAGCTTCTGCCCTTTCAGGGCGTTTGAAAGGGCAATTATTACCACCTTTAATTTTGTTATTTCAATTAATCTGATTATTTCAGTTTTTTGAGATAACCCTCAGCACGGGTATCTCCCAGTTCCTTTGCTTTTTCCAGATTCTTGCGAGCCTCTTCCTTCTGCTTGTTCTCCATCTGGAGCAAACCGAGGAGGAGATAGCCATCGGCATATTCTGGAGCAATCTCTATGCAATGCTTGGCTGCACTGATACCTTCTGCATATCGCTTCACACGCAAGTCAAGACTAGCCCATTCTGCAAAATAGGTAGGCTCGTTAGGAGCGAGGTAGCAGGTACGGGCAATATCAATCAGCGCTGGCTGCCACATGCGTAACTTGGTCTCAGCCTTGTATCTTGCATAGAAAAATGCAGGATTAACAGGACGGACAATCGAATCATACATATTGTAGTCGGCTATGGCACTGCGATACTCTCCCTGTTCCGCCTGGAAATCACCACGAGCCAGATAGTAAGGACCAGCCATGGTGCCCGAGTTCTTAGCCTCATTGACTGCACTGTCCAGCAAGACCTTGATCTCTGTAGCTGGAGCCTTGAGCTGAATCTTAGCCTGAGCTGCCTCCAGGAAGATTTCCGGATTCTTGACTGAAGTCTTGGTCAGGGCGATGAACATATCGTATGCCTTCTGGTAATTACCCTTGGTAAAGATGATGCGTGCCTCCTGATGCTGATATACAGGATTGGCATTGATGGCGTATGCCTTCTGTGCCTCTTCTATCGCCTTGTCGTAAGTCCAGGCTGTATAGGCAGAATCACCCTTATAGATCAGTTTCTGATAGATGACATCAGAATAATTGGAGTGGGCTTCATCCTTGGCAGAAGATTTCTTGATTCCATCTTCCATACATTTGGCTGCCTCGGCAAACTCGTTCTTATCTACAAGCAGAGTTGCTTTTTCCTTATAGCCGAATGCTGAAGCAGGGAACTTTGTCATAAACTCATCAGCATACTTGTCATAGATGTCGCGGGACACTTGAGACTTATTGAGCGTCATCATCGTAATCGCCTCCTGTTCGGTATCAGGAAGAGCGGTACGGATGCCTGTTTCGCGAAGGGCTGCATCCAGTGTGGAAAGACCCGTCACCTTCAACTCCTTGGCATAGTTGGCATCAATGGCAGTTACCTGACCGTTGCTATGCATGATACCAATCACCTGACCGCTTTTGTTGACGAATGGGCAACCCACTGCATTGTCAGGTACGGTGTTGGAGAAGATGTAGTAATTGTAAGTTTCCTTAAACTTCTCAACGCTTGCGATATCCTCCTGCTGGAAAGGTGACTTCTTGATAGAATAAGGAACGAGCCAAACCTTGCTGCCCGCAGGTGATTCTGCTGTAGCAATGTTGGCAGCCGTAGTATTACCCAATACTCTGAACTTAGCCACATCGTAAAGTTCATCGGCACCGAGGATAGCATCCACGTCCATCGACTTTCCGCTGGCATCCACGATGGTAGCCTTCACAGCACCGATAAACGGTTTGAAGGTACCGATAGCCGTTCCCTTGTTATCAATAAATACACCTTGTGTAGAAGAGATGATGTTACCATCCTTGTTGAAGGTGGTGAGTGTAAATACGCTCTTAGCGGCTTTCTGTACAGAGCCTGGCTGAGCGAAGAGGGATGATGCACCCAGCATCAGTCCCATCATGATCATATTTATTCTTTTCATATTCTCAATAATTCTTTGGCATTGGCAAGAGCAGCCTGCGTGATGTCACTGCCACTGAGCATCTGGGCAATTTCCTCAATGCGTTCCTGGTTGTTGAGCTCTTTCATGTGCGAGATGGTTCCGTTCTCGGTTTCCTCCTTCAACACCTTGTAATGATGGCTACCCTTGGCAGCAATCTGTGGCAGATGAGTGATAGAGAGTACCTGTCGGTTCTGGAGTCCCATTTCTTCCATGATATCTGCCATCTTTTCAGCTATCTTGCCGCTTACTCCGGTATCAATCTCATCAAAGATGATGGTTGGCAACTTCACGGCTCCACTGATCATTGCCTTCAGCGAGAGCATTACACGGGCAATTTCACCACCCGAAGCAACCTGACTGACAGGCTGTAGCTGGGTACTCTTGTTGGCACTGAAGAGGAAGCTGACCTTATCGGCACCATTTCCTGACAGTGGCTTTTCTGCGAAGGCAATCTCGAATCTCACATTCGGAATGCCCAGCGGGATGAGTCTGCCCTTCATCTCTTTTTCGATGGCCTTTGCTGATTTCTGACGGATAGAAGTGAGTAGGGCAGCTTGCTTTTCAGCCTTGGCAAGGAGAGCAGCAACTTCTTTTTCCTTCTCTTCGATGTCTTCATCGCCATTATCGATATGTGCAAGCTGTTCTGCGATGCGGTCACGGGTAGCGATGAGTTCTGTTACCGTTTCCACATGGAACTTCTGCTGCAGGGTGTAGAGCTTGTCCAGACGGGTATTGATAGCATCCAATCGGTTAGGATCGAATTCCACGTGATCTACACTACTGCTGATTTCCTGCGCGATGTCCTTCAGTTCGATATAGCTGCTCTGCATTCTGCCAGCCACATCAGCCATGCTTGGATAGACATCACAGATATTTTCCAGTTGATGAGTGGCGTTCTTCAGTTTGTCAAGTATGCTGTCGTTTTCTCCTGAAAGCGCATTGTCTGCTTCGAAGAGAGCGGTCTTGATGTCCTCCGAATGGCTCAGGGTTTCTGCTTCCTGTTCCAGCTGTTCCAATTCGCCTTCCTGCAGATTTACATCATCCAGCTCTTTATGCTGGAAGCGCATAAACTCCTCGTTCTCACGGTTCTTGGCAATCTCGGCTTTCAGTTCTTCCAGAAGTTCCTTGGCTTTGCGATAAGCATAATACTCCTTTTGGTAAACCTTGAGCTGGTCGGTATCCTGAGCGATGATATCCACCACATTCAACTGGAAGTCTTCTTTCTGCAGAAGAAGATTCTGATGCTGCGAATGGATATCCACGAGTTGCTCTCCCAATTCTCTCATACGGGTGAGAGGCACCGGGGTGTCATTGATGAAGGCACGGCTCTTGCCGGCTGCAGTCAACTCTCTTCGGATGATTGTATCATCGGCATCATAGTCGATGTCGTTATCATCAAAGAATTTCTGCATACCATATCTGGAGAGATCGAAGTGAGCCTCTATCACACATCGGTCTCTTCCAGCCTTGATCGCCTTGCTGTCGGCACGGTTACCCAGAAGCAGTCCGATGGCACCGAGGATGATACTCTTTCCTGCTCCTGTCTCACCCGTGATGACGGAGAAGCCAGGATAAAGAGAGATGTTCAGCTCGTCGATGAGCGTGAAGTTCTTGATATATAATTGCTTGAGCATATTTATTCTACTTTTTGATAAAGATATGAAGGGAAAGCTGATTCTGATTTTCAGAAGCTTCCGTTCTGGAAGATGATTGGATGATGATGACTTCTTCCTGAAAGATTATTCCTTGACCTGATCCCAATATTTATTCTGTGAAGGATTGATGGAGAAGAGGAGTTCATAGATGCTCTCCTTTTCCTTTTGGGTTCCCTTGCCGCGATAGATGTTGGCAAGTTCATCCTTCTTGAAATCGGTCCATATCTGTGGCAACAAACTGAGTGGGCGATTTTCCTTCGCCTTCTTCAGTCCTGTTTCCAGGGCGGCGGTTATCTCGGTACGACCTCTTTCCGCATTATTTGCCATCTCGTCGAGTCCTTTCCGATAGTAGTCATACTGCAACTGTCTGAAGGATTCCAACGCTCCATCCAGATAGTCTGAGATGATGGCATATCGGTTGCGGTCATCAGAGAAAGCCTTCCATCCGGGATAATCCAGATTCTGGGCATTGTTTGTCAGATTCATGCAGCGCTGCAGGATGTCTTCACCACCTTTGGGTGCAAAACTATCCAGATCGATGCCGATGATAAGATATGCATAATAGGCAAAGAGAGCTGTAAGCTGATTGTCTATCTGCTGCTCATTGAACTCCAACTGGTCGTATTCGGCAAAACGAAACGTGAAGTTATCGTCCACATTATTATATAAGGTGGAGGTGTATGCCGAATTGAAGACGGGGCGATTGGCCTGTATCAGCGCCTTGCAGGTAAAGAGATTCTGGTCTCTGTCATACTTGGTGACGGTGATATTGAAGTTGCAGATGATGCGTTCGTTCTTCTGAAACTGAAGATGAGTCCATTGACGATTGTTGACGAATTGCTGCAAGGTTTGTTGCAGATTGTCGAATACGCCTTTCTCCGTGCCCGAAATCTGGGCATGGTTGATGGTAATCTTAGCTTGCAGCTCCTGTGCTGAAATCGCAGAAGGACTGCAGCACAGGAGACCAGCAGCTAGAGATACCGGACTAAAATAGGAGAGCCAGCTCGTCAATGATGTCGTGAGCCACCTCAGTCTTCGGTTTCTTTTCATATTCTTTCTTTCCCTTTTCAGAGATGATGGTAATCTGATTGTCGTCAGTGCGGAAAGTAGTGCCCGGATTACGGGTAGAGTTGAGCACGATGAAGTCGGCGTTTTTCTTCACTCTCTTCTTCTGGGCATTACTCTCTTCATCGTTGGTTTCCAGGGCGAAAGCTACGATTCGCTGATTCTTTTGTTTCATCTGTCCCAAAGCTGCTGCGATGTCATGGGTAGGTACCAGTGTCAGCTCCAGGTCATCCTTTTCGCGCTTGATTTTCTTATCTGCTACATTGGCAGGACGGAAGTCTGCTACGGCTGCACAGAGAATGGCAGCATCAGATGAAGCAAAGGCTGCTGTGGCTGCCTGATACATCTCCTCACAGCTCTCCACATTGATGCGGTGGATAGCAGGACTACAGTCTAATGAAACAGGACCTGCCACCAAAGTAACATCCGCACCACGGCGAAGACATTCTTCGGCAAGTGCGAATCCCATCTTTCCTGAAGAATAATTGCCGATGAAACGCACTGGGTCTATCTTCTCGTAGGTTGGTCCAGCTGTAATCATCACCTTCTTACCGCAGAGGTCTTTCTCTGTATTCTTCTGGTTCTCTGATTCTATATCAGCAACCTCATCGGCACTCTCCATCATGTTGAAGTATCTGTCCAGGTAATTCACGATGACATCCGGTTCCTCCATGCGTCCCTTTCCCTCTAATCCAGAAGCAAGGAATCCCACTTCCGGCTCAATGATATGGTTACCATAGCCGAGAAGGGTCTTCATGTTAGCCTGGGTAGAAGGATGCTTGTACATATCAAGGTCCATGGCAGGAGCAATGAAGACTGGTGCCTTCATGGAGAGATAGGTGGTGATGAGCATGTTGTCTGCAATGCCATGCGCCATCTTGCCCATGGTAGATGCCGTACATGGTGCAATGACCATCGCATCCGCCCAGAGACCGAGATCCACGTGCGAATTCCAGGTACCATCACGCTGTGAGAAGAACTCGCTTACCACAGGCTTGTGGGTCAGCGCCGAGAGGGTGATAGGGGTAATGAACTCCTTACCGGCAGGCGTAATGACCACCTGCACCTCAGCTCCCTTCTTGATGAGACCACGGATGATAAGGCATGACTTGTAGGCTGCAATGGAACCCGTAATGCCCAATACGATTTTCTTTCCTTTTAACATATTATTTTCCCATTCTCTTGTTGAACTCGCGCAGACGGATACGGGTGAGTACCTGCTTGGTATTGTTGGTGAAATCGCTTCCCAATACCCAGGTGAAGTAACCAGGATCCTTGGTCAGGATCTCTGCCACATCCCATCCTTTGTATTTGCCGAAGTTGAATACCTCGTGCTTGCGAGGCTCGCCCTTTTCGTCGAGTATCACATTGCCGTCGGCATCCTTCAACTCCTGCCAAACGATGCGGCCGGCAAAATCTACATTGTCGTTGCGCTTGGAGAACTCAGCAAGCTCGTCCATGTCATTATTGAGTACACGGTCGGCTTCCTCCTGAACACCAGGGGCATAATGGTCCAGCTCGCCTTTCAGCACGCAATAGGTAGCCTCGGTATCCTGGTCGGCACGGTGAGCCTCGAAGTCTTCCTCCATCTTTCTGCCGCAATAGAACTTGTAGGCAGCAGCCAGGTTACGACGCTCCATCTTCATAAAGATGTTCTGGGCATCAATGAGGCGACACTTAGAGAAATCGAAATCGATGCCTGCACGCAGGAATTCCTCTGCAAGCATAGGTACATCGAAATGATTGGAGTTATAGCCAGCAAAATCACAACCGGAGAACTCCTGGTTGAAGGTAGCCGCCAACTGCTTGAAGGTTGGTGCATCCTTCACATCATCATTGCTGATACCTGTAAGAGCAACCACCTCTTCAGGGATTGGCTTCTCTGGATTGACAAACTGGTTTTTACGAACCTCTGTTCCATCTGGATACACCTTGATATAGGAGATCTGGATGATTCTGTCTTTTACCATGTCAAGACCGGTAGTCTCTAGGTCGAACACGATCAGAGGCTTAGTAAGATTTAATTTCATTACTTCTAGTATTTATTACTATATATTACTGATAGGGAAGGGGTGTTTAGATGAACCAAGCTCCTTATTCGTTAAGGAGCATTGGCATGATGAGCATGAGGATGTCCTCGTCTTCTGGCTGCTCAGCTGGTACAATGATACCGGCACGGCTAGGATCAGCCAAGTGGAAGACAACCTGATCGCTGTTCAGATTACCCAGGATTTCCATCAAGCTGCTACCCTTGAAACCGATGCTGATGCTGGAGCCGCTATATTCGCAAGCCAATACTTCCTTGGCAGAAGTAGAGAAGTCGATGTCTTCTGAAGAAACCTCGAAACGGCCGCTCTCGATATGGAAACGGATCAGCTGGCTGCTCTCGCTGGCAAATGGCAAAACACGGCGCAATGCACTCTGCAAGCCCTTGCGATCTACGGTTATCTCACATGGGTTGTTGGCAGGAATCACAGAGTTGTAATTAGGATAGCGACCATCAATGAGGCGGCATTTCAATACGCCATCGCTAAACTGAATCTCAGCTCTGCGTGCATCAAACTTGATGGTTGCCTCATCATCCTTGCTCAGAATGTTCTTCAGCAATGATGCTGGCTTCTTTGGCAGGTTGAATGAAGAAGGAGTCTCACTCTTGACAGTGAAGTTCTTGCTTCTTACCAACTTATGGCCATCACTTGCTACGATGGCAAGCGATTCGGGAGTAAGGTCGAAATAGATACCATTCATTACAGGGCGCAGCTCATCGCTGGCTGTTGCAAAGAGAGAACGGTTGATGTTGTCGATCAGCACCTGTGCTGGCAAGACGAGGGTAGTGCAGGCATCACCCATATCCTGTGTTGGAGGATAGTCTTCAGCATTCAAGCCTGTGAAATTATAGAGACCATTCTGATATACAATCTTAATGGCATAACTATCTGTATCTACATCGAAGCTGAGAGGCTGCTCAGGCAACTCCTTCAATGCATCCAGGATGACGCGGTTGGCAACGCAGAACTCGCCTTCGCCATCGCAGTCAGTGAGAGCGATGGTACTCTTGATGATGTTGTCACTGTCGCTTGCGGTGATGGTCATCTCGCCGTTGGCAACTTGAAACAGGAAATTGTCAAGGATAGGCAGAGAATTCTTGCTGCCAATCACCTTAGCAAGCATATTGAGCTTGCTGTTCAATGCTGAACTTGAAACTGTAAATCTCATGAGTCGTTATTTTATATTATTAATTTTCTATATTACTTATCTCATTTTCATTGCTGATGCTCCTTACTTGATGGGTAAATTGGAGCATTTGTGCAATTATGAGCACAAAAATACAAAAAATATTGGGGATAGACAAAAATAATCGAAGAAATGTTTTTGTTTTAAAACTATTTTTAGTAATTTCGCAGTCAGAAAGAAAAATAGTAGATAGATTTACTCGTTTTTGAGCCTCTTCATACATCTTTTGATTCTCGATGAAAATGGGGCTCGGCAGGCGAAGGATTGAAACAATTTTTAAAATAATAATATGGAATTACAAGGAAAGGTAATTGCCGTTTTACCTGAAAGAAGCGGCGTTTCTGCAAGAGGTGAGTGGAAGGCTCAGTCGTTCGTTATCGAAACTCACGAGCAGTATCCAAAGAAGCTTTGCTTCGATGTTTTCGGAGCAGACCGTCTTGCTCAGTTCAACATCCAGAGTGGTGAGGAACTTTTGGTTTCTTTTGATTTGGATGCACACGAATATAATGGTCGTTGGTTCAACAGTGTCCGCGCTTGGAATGTGCAGCGTGTAGATCCTAATGCTGTTGCTGCCATGCAGGGTGGCATGCAGCCTGTTGGTTCTCCATTCCCTCCAGTAAGTGCGGCTCCTCAGGCAGCTCCAGCTCCTGCTCAGGGTGCAACAGCTCCATTCCCTCCAGCTCAACCAGCAGCTCCAGCAGCAGGTGGCAGCGCAGACGATCTCCCATTCTAAGAGAGAAAGCATGTAAGAAAATTGCAAAGAGCATTCGAAAGGGTTTGTTTCCACAATCCTTACGAATGCTCTTTTTCTTTAATTGGACTTTTATGCCGGTTTAACCAGCTGAAACATTACCCTTAAGGAAAAAAAGATTTATCCTTAAGGAAAAATATAATTTCCCTTAAGGGAAAATATTTCTAGCCTTAAGGGTAAAAGTTTAGCCCTTGATGGAAGCTAAACTTTTACCTGGAAAAAACTTATACTTTTTTATTCCTTTGCTAATCGTTTCGTCTTCTTTTTTCAAAGAACGTCTTGGATGCGGCAAAGAACAATACCACTGCGGCGGCATTTTCGACCGCTACCATCCAGAAGGCACCACTATAACCGAAATGCTCGGCTACAACACCACCCAGAAGACAACCGATTCCGAATCCCAGATCCCAACCGGTCAGGATACTGCTGTTAGCCGTACCACGCTGGTCGTGGCGGGCAACATTGATAAACATATTCAGGAAGGCTGGATACAGGTGACCATTTCCCAATCCTATCAATGCAGCTGAAAGATAGTAGGCTATCGGATGCTTGATGGCTACGAATATCGTAAAACCAACGAGTGATATCAGCATTCCTTCGGCAGCATTCTGGGTCAGCTTCCCCTGACTCAAAGCCTTTCTGCCTTGCAATCTACTCAGGAACAATCCCATAGAGAGGATTGCAAAATAGGTACCCGTTCCTCCGGTAATGCCTAATTCCTCCTTACTGTAAATGGCGAGATAGTTGCTCAATACACCCCAGCAGAAACCAAACATGCAGATGTTGATGGCCAACAGCCAGGCGCGGGTCAGGAAGAAGCGGTCGAGCGAGAGCTTCTCCTTGTTTCTGATAATTTCCTTCTCTGGGAGTTTCACCGTTCCAGCTATCACTACAGAAGCAATGGCTACCACAAAGGCTATCCAGAAAAGTACCATATAGCTACCCACCAGATTGTGCAGATAGATACCTATGGAAGGGGCTATCGCCATGGCGAAGTTGTTGCTCAATCCATAAAGACCGATACCCTCATTGCGTCTGCTCGCTGGCAAGACATCGATGGCACAGGTACTGTTGGCTACAGTTACCGCTCCGAAAGGTCCACCATGCAGGGTTCGGCAGATGGCAAACATCAGGATGGTACTGGCTGCTATGTATCCTGCAAAGAAGATGGCAAAAGCCGTCAGACAGACCATCAGCACTTTCTTACGGGAAAATCCATCCACCACATATCCGCTAAACGGACGGATGATGAGTCCCGCCACCGTATATCCGCTCAGAACAATGCCTATCACATCCTTCGTAGCCCCGAAAGTTTCACTCAGATAGAGTGGGAGGAGTGGGGTGAGGAGATAGAAGGCAAAGTAGAGCAGAAAGTTGGTGGTCATCACCTTGATGTAATTCGCATTCCAAAGTTTTTCTTTCATCTCTTCTGTATTTCTTAATTACTGAACTTGCGAAACTCCTATATTCTATTCTCCAACCAAGCATCAATGAGTTTGCGGGCAATCGACAATTTCTCCGGCAGAATAGGGAGATTGTCCTTGCTGAACCATTTGCCGCGGGAAAGCTCTTCCTTCTGAAGATGAATCTCACCATCTACATATTCGGCTGTATATCCTACCATCAAGCCACTTGGGAACGGCCATGGCTGGGAACCGAAATACTTGAGGTTCTTGATGGTCAGACCTGTCTCTTCCATCACCTCACGATGAACGGCTTCCTCCAGACTCTCACCTGTTTCCACAAAACCGGCTACCAAGGAATCGAAGTTACCCTTGAAGTTGCGGGCATGAACCAGCAGCACCTGATCGCCCTTCTTGATGAGAACGATGATGGCTGTAGCGAGAGAGGGCCAGACAGACTTGCCACACTCGGTGCACTTCTTACTGATATCTGTTGACATCTTCATCGGTGAACCGCATACACCACAAAACTGGGTGTTCATATCCCAATAGTTCAGTTCCTGACATTTTCCCGCCTTCTGATACAACTCAGGGGAGAGCTTATAAAAGCTAGGACGCAAACCGCACATCTCATATTTCGGATTGTCGGTTACGGGCTCTGGAATGGTGAAAGTCTTCACTTCCGTACCGTCATTCATCGGTGTGATGTTGAGGATATGGGTCCAAGGCTTGGTTGCTACCGGACTTTCCTCACTACATGGAATCGTATAGGTTCCATCTTCTCTCTTCTCGAGCAAGATATCTGTCTTGCAAAATATAAACCAATACTTCATAATCTATTATTTTTTCTTTCCGAAAAGCAACTCATAGTCACGCTGGGCAGCAGGCTTGGTCCATGCTTCCGGCACAAACTTCCAGTTGTTGTTTGGCTTGGCATCTACGGTTCCCATCTTTTCGATGGCCTCCATCAGATAGTAACGCTGGTCGCGCTCACTGCGATAGATGATTCTGCTATCCAGACTATCCTTTGGAATACCGGCGCCACGGGTAAGGAGCTCGCCGCCACCATTGCCACGATAACTGTTCACTGCTACCTTATACCACTTCTTCTCATCGAAAGGCTGACCATTGCTCATACGCAGAATCTTCACCTTCTCGCCGTCTGGCTTGGTAACATCTACCTCATAATCGATACCGGCAGCACTGTCAAAATTGAAGGAGAGGTTCTTGAAGCCCAGACGCTGCTGATCGCCCTTGGTCTGGGTATCGAGCAGGAGCAGATGGTCTTCAGGACTCTTCATCGTATTCACCCAGAGATCATAGCTCATCTCCAGATGCTTGCGGATCTCCTCACCTGTAAGGCGCATCACGTAGAGCTGATTCTCATATTTATAGAGATTGAACATGTCACCCACGTAGATAGGTCCCGCCTTGATGGTGGAATTAAACTGGAGGGGCGCATTGAAGGCAATATCAGCATTCGTGATCTGTAGCTGCAGGTTGAGGATGAAGTCATTGAAGGCGCAGTTGCCGAAGAAAGACTCGCGGCTATGGATGGTATTCTTGAAAGTTCCGATCTGCTTACTGACAAACTTGTTGATTTCTGCAATCTGAGGCTCGAATGCCTTCATGAAATCCTCATCAATAGGACATTTTGTCACATCTGGCAGACTGCCAACTATCTTCTTGTCTGTCACAACATACTGTTTTTTGCCATTCACCTTCTTCTTGTCCAGGGTAATGGTCACCTCGGCATCTGCCACATTCAGTGCATTATTGGCAGGGTCGAGACACGCCACAGGCTTGCCCTCTACATTCAGGATTGTCTCGTTGTAGCGGGTATGGTCATGTCCGAAGAGTACCATGTCGAAGCCTGGCACCTCCTTTGCTACCCGCAGGGAGGCATCCTCCTCATATTCGGGAGTGACAATACCGCCATCCTTACCGCTGTGGAAGACACCGATGACTACATCCGGCTTCTCTTTCTCCTGGATAATCTTCATCCATTTACGGGCGCTGGTCACCATATTCTCAAACTTCATTCCGCTCCAGAGATTCTCTGTCAGCCAGTTAGGAATAGCTGGGGTCAGCATACCGAGTACGGCAACCTTCACACCCTCACGGTTCAGGATGATATAAGGCTTCACATAAGGCTCACCGGTCTTGGTATCAATGATATTGGCACCCAGCACCGGACAGTTTAACTCCTTGATCCACTTGTCATAAACCGCATGTCCAGTCTCTACATCGTGATTACCGAAAGCCTGGGCATCATACTTCATATAGTTGACGACATCAGCTGCCACATTGCGAGCCTGGGTGTTGACATAATTATAGAAATAGCAGGTAGGTTGTCCCTGAAGGATATCGCCATTCTCCAGGAGGATGACATTGTCCTTATAGGTCTTGCGCAGATCGTTTACATAAGAGGACACGCGTGCCAGGGTTCCTGCCTTCGGTTTGCGATTGATGAAATCGTATGGGAAGAAAGAACCATGAACATCACTCGTCTGAATCACTCTGAGTTTGACGGTGCGCTGCTGTGCCATTGCCTGCGAATTAAAAGTGAGCGCCAAGAGGAGCGCTGCGAATAACTGTTTCATACTTTTTCTCGAATTTATTTGTTTCAACTGCAAAATTACAAAAAAGTTGGCAATTACGGCATACTTTTTGTTGGATTCTTATAAAAATCATAAAAATAGGAGGTATTATACTATGGCATTTGTAGATTATTACAAGATTCTCGGTGTAGATAAGAACATCCCGCAGAAGGATGTGCGCGCTGCATATCGCAAGCGTGCCAAACAGTTTCATCCGGATTTGCATCCTAACGACCCTAAGGCAAAGGCTAAGTTCCAGGCGCTGAACGAGGCGTATGAGGTGATTTCGGATCCGGAAAAGCGTGCTAAGTACGACCAGTACGGCGAACAGTGGAAGAATGTAGGAGGCTTCGGTGGTGGAGGCTATGATGGAGCTGCCGGCGGAGGTGCTGCTGGTGGAAATCCATTCGAAGGCTTCGACTTCAGCAGCTTCGGTGGTGGAGGAGGCGGTTTCTCCAGCTTCTTCGAAAATCTCTTCGGTGGAGGTCGTGCCCGTGGTTCACAAGGTGCCGGTTTCGGTGGCTTTGGTGGATTCGGCGGAGCAGGTGCTGGTTTCGGTGCCGGTGCTGAATATGGTACAGGCGGATGCAACGGCGGCTGCGGTGGTAATAGCGCCAGAACGAATACGGGCGAGATGAACATGAATGTGAATATCGACATGTACACTGCCTTGTTGGGCGGTGAAGGTATTGTGAAATTGAGCAATGGCTCAAAGATCAAACTGAAGATCAAACC
>OIYQ01000693.1_pt1 | contig 13472 bp, 13 predicted proteins | sample 1588311 | NCBI WGS metagenome assembly OIYQ01 (sample SAMN03283244) | human gut metagenome | biome: human-associated habitat; material: feces | host: Homo sapiens | place: Peru | collected 2012
AAGGTCTATCCTTCTTATCTCATGCTCCATAAGTATGAGGTTCTCGCCATAAACAACCGCCTTACGGAAATGGGCATAAAGCGCATACGTCGCGCTGGCAACAACACGGAGTTTGAGCATATAAAGGAATACGTGGAGGGCGACAGCTACCGGTCGCTCAACTGGAAAGCCTCAGCACGCCGCCATCAGCTAATGGTCAATGTATACGAGGACGAGCGTTCGCAACAGATAGTGTCTGTCATCGACAAAGGACGCTCCATGCAGCAGTCTTTCAACGGCATGACGCTCCTCGACTATGCCATCAACGCCTCGCTGATGCTTGCCTACGTAGCCATACGCAAGGCAGACAAGGCAGGTCTGATATGCTTCTCCGACCATACCGACACCTTCATCGCTCCGTCACGCCGCCACGGTCAGATGGAACGGGTGCTCGACGCGCTCTATTCTCAAGAGACACGTTTCGGCGAGAGCGACTTCAGCGACATGCTGTACGTGGTCAGCCAGCGCCTCTCCAAGCGTTCGCTGCTTGTGGTCTATACCAACCTCACGTCTCTTCAGGCTATGGAGAGACAGCTGCCTTACCTCCTCCAGCTGAACATGCGCCACCGCCTCCTCCTTGTCTTCTTCGTGGACAATGAGAAGACCGACTTCCTGCGCCGCAAGCCCAAGACCACGGAGCAGTATTATCAGCATGTCATAACGGAGAAGATGGTGAACGAACAGCGCCTCATCGTCTCCAAACTAAGACAACGCGGCATCATAAGCCTGCTCACCACGCCCGAACGACTCTCCATCAACGTGCTCAACAAGTATCTGGAGCTGAAGGAGCAGCAGGCTATTTGAGGGTTGAGGGTTAGGAGTTGAGGGTTGAGAGTTGTTCTTGGGGATTGAAATTTGTGAGTTTAGGGTTGGGAGTTATGACGATTTTGAATTGTTTGCCGTAACAGTATATCGGATTATATTTTACGTACGCACACGGAAAATATATTTAGCAATTTGTTTGTTACTTAGGTTTAATTTTGCTAAATTTGCTACCGATATTTATTAAAAATAATCAAAATGTAAAACGAACAATGCGAGAAAGTGGACTTTATAAAGAATATAAAGACATTTTAAAACGAAAATCTAAAATTGATGTGTTGGAGTATAACAATCTTTTTCAACGTATAGAAGAAATTGTTAGAGATGATGATGATGACCTTCCATTTAAGGATTAATTTAACTAAAAGTTAAATATCAATTTAACAGAGAACTAACAAAGAGAAAAAATAAAAAATTAGCAAAGAGCGAGCAAAGAGAAAATGACGAAAAAGCAGTATGAAACAACTGTATATGTTGGTACAGAAAACGGCAAGGCTATACGCAAACATATAGTCGCAAGCAGTCAAAGAGAATTGAACGAAAAAAAGAATAAAGTTAAAAATGATGTTTTAAATAAAAAAGATGTAAACACAAAGGCTTTATTTGGTGTATGGGCTGATAAATGGTTAACAGAGCAAACAAAAGGATTGAATAAGGGAACTATAACACAATATAAAAGTGCTATTAATCACCTTAACAGATACTTTGAATTTGTTTCGTTAAAAGATATTAAGCTTTCAAATTTTCAAATGGTTATAAATGAATTATCAATAGAAAATCCAAATACTAACGAACCTATGGCAAAGGCGACACTTGAAAATGTCAAAAAGGTTGGAGCAAAGATATTTGATTATGCTATTGCAAATGATATAGCCGGTGTTTCATATTTCTTTAATTCTGTTAAGATACCAAAGAACGCACCAAAGAAAGAACGCAGAGCGTTAACAGAAATAGAGATTAAACGCATTATTGAATTTAAGCATAGATGTCAGTTGCCTGCAATGATAATGTTGTTTAGTGGCTTACGCAGGGGCGAATTAATTGCTTTGCAATGGCTTGATATAGATTTAGTAAATAAAACTATTACCGTTAATAAATCAGTTGATGTGCAAAGTAATACAGCTATTAACAAAAAAGGCGGTAAATCAAAGAGTGCGGTTCGTTTAGTACCTATTTCAAATGTGCTTGTTGAATATCTAAAACAATATAAGCTTGATAACGGTATTAATAACCCTTTTGATTTGGTTTGCACAAATACAAAAGGCGGTCAGCTTTCTGCTACAAGTTGGCGTAAAATGTGGGAGAGCTATTTATTAGACTTAAATATGGAATATGGATACCCTAATACAGATGTTAGCAAGTACGACCCTAAAGGTTTACCAATGCGAATAGAACGTATTACAAGCCATTATTTGCGTCATACATATGCAACTATGCTATTTTATCAAGGTGTTGATGTACAAGAAAGTAAACAATATTTAGGTCATAGTACAATTAAGGTTACATCTGATATTTATACAGACTTGAAAAACAGCAAAGCTTCATTGTCTGATGAATATAAAAAACATTTAGCAACAGACTATAAAATTAATTATGGCGTTGCTTAATAGGAAGGGGGTAACAATGATGAATAAAAGCGAATGTATGGATAAACTCTTTGATGTGTTTTCAACTCTTAATAATGAAGATAAAAGCCTTGTAATAGATTTTGCAAAACAATTAGTTGTCGAGGAACAAAAGAGTGGTAACAAGGAATAAATTACCAAAAAGCAAATACAACAAATAAGCAAAAAAATAATGCGTTTGTATACGGATTTGTATACGCAGATTTTCGCAAACGCTGTGTTTATGCACCTTTGGAGCACCTAAACACCTTTACTTTTAATCAAGGTGTCCGGGGTTCGAATCCCCGATGGGTCACCAAAGCCTCGAAATTCGAGGCTTTTTCTTTTTGCTATTTTTTGCTATTTACTATTTCAACTTTTTATGATATTATATTTTAAATTCAATTAAAGAGGTTATATTATGAGTCTTTGGGATAAGGAATATATCGGTCTTTGCAAAAAGATTTTAACTACCGGTACAGAGGTTGTAAACAGAACAGGTATTAATACAATTAAAGTTCCGTCACATCATTTTCAGCTTGATATTGGCGAGGAATTCCCGATTTTAACAACAAAGCAATTGTTCATCAGACAAGCTGTTCTTGAAATGCTTTGGATATATCAGGCTCAATCAAACGATGTTCGTTGGCTTCAAGAGCGAGATGTTAACATTTGGAACGAATGGGAAATAGATAAAGAAGGCTATTGGAATGCCACTCAAATGCTCCCAGATGAAAACGGTAAACTTGTGAAGCAAAATGTTCATAAGTTTTTCGGAAAAGAATATGCACATACTATAGGTACTGCTTACGGTTATATTGTTAATAAATTCCAAATGACTCAAAATTTAATTGATAAAATTAAAAATCATCCTGAAGACAGAAGAATGGTAATGACCTTGTGGCAAAATGATTATCTTGATACTGCCGTTCTTCCAAGCTGTGTTTGGTCAAGCGAATGGGATGTCACAAACGGCAAACTTAATTGCTGGGTCCATCAAAGAAGCTGTGATGTACCGCTCGGACTTCCGTTTAATGTTACTCAGTATTCTGTACTTAACTCAATGCTTGCACAGGTTTGTGGCTTAAAGCCGGGAACGATTGACTGGTCAATTAAAGACGCACATATTTATGTTAATCAGGTTGACGGCATTAAAGAACAAATCAGAAGATTTGACGAACAGGGTGATTTGCCTGCACCTCAGCTTTGGCTTAATCCCGATGTTAAAGATTTCTTTGAATTTGACAATTCAAGAGATTGTAAAGATGTTAAACTTTTGAATTATGAACATCTTGGTAAAATTAAATTCCCAATCGCACAATAAGGAGAATATATGGCTGTATCTATGATTGCCGCTGTTGGCAAAAATCTCGAGCTCGGTAAAAATAATGACCTTATATGGCACTTTAAAGAGGATATGAAGTTCTTTAAGGAAACTACTATGGGTCATCCTGTAATTATGGGCAGAAAAACTTTTGAATCACTTCCAAAAGCTCTTCCCGGCAGAAGAAATATTGTTATTTCATCAAATCCGGAATATAAAGCCGAAGGTGCAGAAACCGTTACTTCTGTAAAAGACGCTTTGAAAATTGTCGAAGCTGAAGATGTGTTCATTATAGGCGGCGGTAGGATATATAAAGAATTCTTGCCTTATGCGGATAACCTTTATTTAACGGAAATTAATGCCGAATGTAAAGATGCCGATACATATTTCCCTGAATTTAACAAAAGTGATTATATTAAGGAAATAGTTAACTTCTATGATGTAAACGGCACCGAATTTTATCATGTGATATATAAAAAATAATTTATTTAAGCCTTTCTGTTCCGAAAGGCTTTTGTATATTTTTGTAAAAACAGGGAATATTAAAGTAAAAAATATTTTAATTTCCTATTGACAAAGTAGGAAATAAGTTATATATTATAGGACGAAAAACCTATAAATTTAATAGGAATAAAAAAGGCAGGTTAAAATTATGGCAACGATTTATGTTGATAATGCTGCAACCACACAGCTTTCGGATGCTGCTTTGGAAGCTATGAAACCTATGATGCAAGAGATTTACGGCAACCCGTCATCGCTTCATCACATCGGTCAAATCGCAAAGGAACATCTTGAAGATGCAAGAGCAAGGGTTGCAAAATGTATAAATGCAAATCCAAACGAAATTTACTTTACTTCCGGCGGCAGTGAAGCCGACAATCAGGCTATTCTTACAGCCGCATACAACGGTGCAAAAAAAGGCAAAAAACACATTATATCTTCAAAATTTGAACATCACGCTGTTCTTCATACACTTGATAAACTTGCAAAAGAAGGTTTCGAGATTGAACTTCTTGATGTATACCACAATGGCATTGTTAAAGTAGAAGATGTTAAAAATGCTATCAGGGAAGATACAGCCCTTGTTACGATTATGTCGGCAAATAATGAAGTCGGCACAATTCAGCCGGTTAAGGAAATAGGTGCTGTATGTAAAGAAAAGGGTGTTTTGTTTCACACAGATGCCGTTCAGGCATTCGGACATATTCCGATTGATGTTGTTGATATGAATATTGATATGCTTTCTATTTCAGCCCACAAGTTCCACGGTCCTAAGGGTGTAGGTCTTTTGTTTTGCAGAAAAGGTATCATTCTTCAAAACCTTATTAACGGCGGTGCTCAGGAACGCGGTAAGAGAGCAGGTACCGAAAATACGGCGTCTATCGTAGGCATGGCAGCAGCTATGGAAGAAGCTGTTAAAAACCTTGATAAAAACGCAAAATATGTAAGCTCACTTCGTGATAAGATTATTGACGGATGTGCAGATATTGAACTTCACACATTAAACGGCGACAGATATAACAGACTTCCGGGCACGATTAACTTCAGTTTTGAAGGAATTGAGGGTGAAGGACTTATTCTTCTTCTTGACCAAGACGGTATTTGTTCTTCGTCGGGCTCTGCTTGTACAAGCGGCTCACTTGATCCTTCACATGTTCTTTTGGCTATGGGTGTGCCTGTTGCAAGTGCTCACGGTTCACTTCGTATTTCTCTTTGTGAATATAACACAGAAGAGGAAGCGGATATTATTATCAATTCAATCCACAAGGTTGTAACATATTTAAGATCAATTTCTCCTGTTTGGGAGAAAATTCAAAACGGAGAGGAAGTAGAATAATGGCATTATATTCAGAAAAAGTAATGGATCACTTTACAAATCCAAGAAATGTTGGTAAAATTGAAGATGCTGACGGCGTTGGAGAAGTAGGCAATGCTAAGTGCGGCGATATTATGAAAATTTATCTTAAAATTGATGAAAATCATATTATTACCGATGTTAAGTTTAACACTTTCGGTTGCGCATCTGCAATTGCTTCAAGTTCAATGGCTACCTGTCTTATCAAGGGCAAGCCTGTAAGCGAAGCTGTTGAGCTTTCAAACAAAGCAGTTGTTGAAGCACTTGACGGATTACCTCCGGTAAAAATTCACTGTTCTGTGCTTGCAGAGGAAGCAATTAAGGCGGCAGTTAAGGATTATTACGATAAAAAAGGCATTGAGTACGATCCTGAAACATTTAAGGAAAAGGACGCTCACGAATAAAAATAAATCTTATATGTGATGCTTAGGAGTAGGTTATGGCTTTAAAAGACATACAAGAGGAAATTTTAAAATTAAAAAAAGAAAAAGATATTTGCATTTTGGCGCATTGCTATCAATCACCAGATATACTTGAAGTTGCGGATTTTGTAGGCGACAGTTTTGCTTTGTCTGTTTCAGCTTCAAAAGTAACCAACAAAACAGTTATTATGTGCGGTGTTAGATTTATGGCAGAGACCGTAAAAATTCTTTCACCTGACAAAAAGGTTATTCTTGCAAACGGCGATGCAGGTTGTCCGATGGCTGAAATGATGGATAAGGAGCTTATCGAACAGGTTAAGGAGCAATATCCGGATTATACTGTTGTGGCTTATATCAATACCACAAGCGAACTGAAAACGGTTTGCGATGTTTGCGTAACTTCTTCATCGGCACTTAAAATTTGCAAGAGCCTCGACACTGATAAGATTTTGTTTATCCCGGATAAAAATCTTGGTTCGTACATTGCAAAACAATTACCTGAAAAAGAATTTAAACTTCTTTCGGGCGGATGTCCTACACATGCAAGAATGGGCATTTCCGATGTAAAAAAAGCAAAGGCAGCTCATCCTGAGGCTTTGTTCCTTGTTCATCCGGAATGTGTTCCGGAGGTTGTTGCCGAAGCGGATTATGTTGGTTCAACAACAGGCATAATGAATTATGCAAAGGGAAGTGACGCCAAAGAATTTATTATTGGAACTGAAAGCAGTATTGTTTCTCACTTGCAGCTTGCATGTCCCGACAAAATGTTTTATCCGCTTTCAAAAGACCTTGTATGCCACAATATGAAACTTACTACTATTGTTGATGTACTTAATTCGGTTAAAGGTATAGGCGGCGAAGAAATAGAACTTGACGAAGATGTCAGACTCGGCGCAAAGCGTTGCATAGACAAAATGATTGAGTTAGGCTGATATATGAAAAAAGCTATTATTGCAATGAGCGGCGGTGTAGATTCAAGCGTTGCCGCTCTTTTTATGAAAGAACGCGGATACGACTGTATCGGTGCAACTATTAAGTTGTATGACAATGAGGATATAGGTATCAGCAGGGAAAAGACCTGTTGTTCTCTTGACGATATTGAAGACGCAAGAGCCGTTGCGTATAAACTCGGAATGCCTTATTATGTTTTTAATTTTAAAGATGAATTTGAAGAAAAAGTAATTGATAAATTCATTTCAACATATGAAGCGGGCGGAACGCCTAATCCTTGTATTGATTGCAACAGATATTTAAAATTTGAAAAGCTTATGAAGCGTATGGAAGAATTGCAATACGACTGTGTTGTTACAGGTCACTATGCCGATATTGAATTTATTAACGGTAGATACATGCTTAAAAAAGGCAAGGATTTATCAAAAGACCAAAGCTATGTTCTTTATTCGCTTACACAATATCAGCTTGCACATACTGTTTTTCCTTTGGGTAAATATTCCAAGGACGAAATCAGAGAGGTTGCCGAAAAGCACGGATTCATCAATGCACGCAAGCGTGACAGTCAGGATATCTGCTTTGTTCCGGACGGTGACTATTCAAAATTTATTGAAAAGCACAATGGCAAAACCTATCCAAACGGTAATTTTGTTGATAAAAACGGCAATGTCCTCGGTGAACATAAAGGTTTGATACGATATACAATCGGCCAAAGAAAAGGTCTTAACATTGCACTCGGTCATCCGGTTTATGTTATAAGTAAAGATGTTGCAAACAATACCGTTGTGTTAGGCTCAAACGATGACTTGAATAAGTCAAAACTCAGAGCAATCGACTTTAATTGGATTGCCGAAAAGCCAAACGGCAAAATTAATTGTTCGGCAAAAACACGATATAATATGCGTGAAGTTCCGTGTACGGCATATTGTGACGGTGATGATGTTATTGTTGAATTTAACACTCCCGTTAGAGCAATCACACCCGGTCAGGCTGTGGTTTTATATGACGGAGAATATGTTCTCGGCGGCGGAACAATCGAATAAAGTCGCTTATTAACGAAAATTTCATTAATTATTCATTTTGTTTTATTGAATTAATATGAAAAAGATGTATAATTAAGTCATAAAATAAATACGGGGTGGAAGACATATAAAGGTTTCTCCAACCAAGGCATTGATTGTCTCGGAGTCGGTATTAATGTTTCTCTTTTCATTGTTTCTCCTCTAACCGATGTCTTTAAAAAGGCTCCAATCCACCTTTTTTGTTATAAATTTGTTATAAACATCCGATTATATTGTCGGATGTTTATTTTTTGTAATAAAAATGTTATTTTTTCTTAATTTACTATTTATTTTATATAAAAAATCTGTTATAATTATTTCATATATTGTCTGTAAAGGAGATAGTGCATGAAATATTTTAAACTTTTTGTATGCGTTATTTTAATTGTTGCGTTATTCTCCGGATGCAGTTTTAGACTTGCTTCATCAGTAAATGATTTGATTTCTGCCGTTGCACCTTTTGGAGATAATGCAGATGTGAAAAGTGCTCTTGACAGCTTTATGACAAATGGATATTCGCTTAAAAACCCATCATCGGGCGAATATATTACATCTTATAATTTCTACGATTTAGACGGTGATGATAAAGAAGAAGCTGTTGCTTTTTATGAACCAAACGATAATCTCGGAACAATTCGTATGGCAATAATCAAAGAATATTCAGGTAAATGGAAAGTAGTTTCTGATATAACCGGTTACGGTGATGATGCGTACCGTCTTGATTTTGCCGATGTCAACAATGACGGCAAGGACGAAATTTTAGTATGTTGGAACACCATTTCAAATTCAAACAGTCATTCTTTTGTTGTTTATAATATTAAATTTGAAGATAAAAAATTTGTAATTAATCAAATAAATAATGAGGATATATACTTAAATAATTATGTTATTGTGGATTTTAAACAAAACGGAAATAATGAAATTTTAATGTTTGAAATCAATTCGGGCACCAAAACAAGTGCCAAGGCAGAGCTTTATTCCGTTAATAATAACGAGTTCAAACTAAAAGGTGAAACAAAACTTGATTCTCGTGTCATTTCTTACAGGAATATAAATGTTGAAAAAGCAGAAGGCGATATTAGAGTTTACGCCGATGCAATAGGCTCTAACGGTGCCAGTATAAGAACAGAAGTAATTTATTGGTCAAATATGTACTACTCGATTGTTTCTCCGTTTTACAGCTATTCCACAGGAAGAACATCAGGGACTTCAAGAGGTTGTCTTGTTAATTCAAGTGACATAAACGATGATGACAGAATAGAAATTCCCACTGATGCATCATTAAAAAAATTGCCTAAAAACATAAAATCACTCAATTGGAAAATCTATAATAAAACAATTCTTGTTCACAAGGCATATTCGTTATATGTTATTGATGATAATTACAACATTATAATTCCGGACGAATATTTTAAAAATATTTCTGCTGTGTATAACAGTGATTTAAGAGAAATGACTGTTATAAATAAGCAAACAAAAAAATCTGTTTTTTCAATAATGCCTGTTTTAAAGGCTGTGTATGATGAAAAAGCATATCAAGGATACAACATTATACTTGATAAATCGGGTTATTATTATCTTGCAAAAGCAGGTAATGATAAGGATATAAAAATTTCTGTAGACGATTTAAAGCAATATATCAAAATTTGTTAGTTTACTGTTTAAGAAAGGTACGGTGTGAATATGAAAAAGGTGCTTGTAGCTGAAGATGAAGAATCTATCAGAGAATTTATTGTAATCAACCTTTCTCGTTCCGGTTATACTGTTGAACAAGCCGAAAACGGACTTGTTGCACTTCAAAAATTCAAACAGGACGAAGAAGGTTTTGATGTTGCAATTCTTGATATTATGATGCCGGAACTTGACGGTCTTGCCGTATGCAAGGAGCTCCGTAAACTTTCGTCGGATTTAGGTATCATTATGCTCAGTGCAAAAACTCAGGAAATGGACAAGGTAACAGGCTTGCTTTTCGGAGCTGATGACTATGTTACAAAACCGTTTTCTCCAAGTGAACTTATGGCAAGAGTAGATGCTATTTACAGAAGAGTTGAAATGACAAGAGGGTTTAAAAAGGGAGACGCAAACGCCGACAGTATCGTTCTTGACGAATTTGAACTTAATCTTCGTAATCGTACTCTTTTAAAATCCGGTAATATGATTGAACTTACTCAGGTAGAATTTCAAATAGTTGAGTATTTCTTCCGCAATCCAAATGCAGCTTTGTCAAGAAATGATATCTTAAAGCAAGTTTGGGGAGCAAATTATTTCGGCGATGAAAAAATTGTTGATGTTAACATTCGCAGACTTCGTATGAAAATTGAAGATAATCCGTCAAGCCCGACAAGACTTGTAACAATATGGGGATTAGGTTACAAGTGGATTACAAGTGAGCAATAAACAGAAAGTAGAGTTTTTTAGCAAATGAACAAAGATTTTAATGCTTATTTTAAAAAATTTAAAAGCAAAAAAATCGAAGGTATTACAAAACGATGGTTAATTTTAATAATCGGATTGATTGTTTTGTTGTTTACCGTTGCGTTTATTGTTTGCACTTCTCTTATAAAGGCTTATTATTACAATTCAGTTGAAAGTATTGTAAATTCAGCCGCTTCGGATTCTGCAATTAATTATTTTGAGAATAATATAAATAACGGTGAATCTCTTGAATCATCTGCCGCACTTTATATTGACACATATTCAAACAAGGATTCAACAACGGTTTGGATTGTTGACAATGAAGGCAATGTTATTATATCATCTAACGGCTTCGGCGTGCAAAAACAAGATATGCCGGATTATAAAGCCGCTATGGAGGATTCGGACGGTAGGGGAAAATTTGTCGGTAAACTTTCAAACGGTCAAAAAGTTATGGCTGTTTGCAGAGTAATAAAAAGTTCCGATAACACCAAAGTCGGTGCAATCCGTGTAATGACAGCTGTTGACAATGTTGACCGACAAATAGCAAGCATGTCATTTCTTATAGCTGTTATCTTTTTGATTATTCTTGCTATAATTATACTTTCCAACCTTTATTTTATCAGAACTATTATAACTCCGCTCAAAGAAGTCAATCAGGCAACAAAAAAGATTGCCGAGGGCAACCTTGATGTCAGAATAGAAAAGAAATATAATGACGAAATCGGTGACCTTGCCGACAGTATCAATACAATGGCATCTGAAATTGCCACGGCTGATAAAATGAAAAATGATTTTATTTCAACCATTTCTCATGAACTTCGCACACCGCTTACTTCTATTAAAGGATGGGGCGAAACACTGACCCTCGGCAACCAAGACAATGTGGATGAATTAACACAAAAAGGTTTGCAGGTTATTGTTAAGGAAGCGGGCAGACTTGAAGGTTTTGTAGAGGAATTGCTTGATTTTTCAAGGCTTCAAAGCGGCAGAATGACTCTTCGACTTGCCAATGTAGATATTCTTGCCGAGCTTGAAGAAACACTTTTTACGTTCATTGAGCGTGCCGTTCGTGAAGGATATGAAGTAAAATACAGCATTCCGGAAGTTCCTTGTATTGCAAATGCCGACGCAAACAGGCTAAAACAGGTCTTTATGAACATTCTTGATAATGCGCTTAAATATTCACGACCGGGCAGCAAAATCCTTGTAAAAGCCGAATTTGAGAAAAAAGATGATAAAGATTTTGTAAAAATTGCGATTGCCGACCAGGGTTGCGGCATATCGGAAGAAGATTTGCCACATGTAAAAGAAAAGTTTTACAAGGCTAATGTAAGCGTTAAAGGTTCCGGTATCGGTCTTGCTGTAACAACGGAAATTGTTAATTTGCATAACGGTTATTTGGATATAGACAGCGTTGAGGGCAAAGGAACTTTGGTAACAATTCACCTTCCTTTGCTGGAAGCACCACACCAAAACTAAAATTTGAAAGGTTATTTTAATGAGTAAAAAAAAGCACATTACTTCCGTAGGCGGTCAAGCACTTATTGAAGGTGTTATGATGCAAGGTCCGAGAGGCATTGCAACAGCCGTCAGAAAAACCGATAATTCTATTCTTGTAGAATATCATAAATTTAATCATTTAAAAGATAAAAACAAGTTTTTCGGCATTCCTGTTATTCGTGGAATTGTTGCATTCTTTGAATCGATGATTATGGGGTACAAGCTTTTGATGTATTCAGCCGAGGCATCGGGAATGGAAGACCTTGAAGATGTTGAAATGAATAAATTTGAAAAGTGGATTACCGATAAATTTGGCGATAAATTCATGGATATAATTATGGGATTTGCAAGTGTTCTCGGATTTGCTCTTGCATTTTTGATTTTTTTCTTTCTTCCTGTGTTTATATTTAACAAAATAAACGCTGCGGCACATATGTCACTCACCCCGTGGCAGGGAACTATCGAAGGTTGTATGAAAATATTTATTTTTGTTGTTTATATGCTTTTGGTTTCTCAAATGAAAGATATAAAAAGACTTTTCAAATATCACGGTGCCGAACACAAAAGTATTGCTTGCTATGAGGCAGGTGAGGAACTCACAGTGGAAAATGTAAAAAAATGCACTCGTTTTCATCCGAGATGCGGTACATCTTTTATGTTTGTAATGCTTATTTTAAGTATTGTTGTTGTTACTCTTCTTTCGCTTTTTGTTCCGGCTGAATTAAAGCAAAACACAATTGCATGGATGCTTATTAAATTACCGCTTATCCCGCTTATTATGGGTATCGGCTATGAATTTATCAGATATGCAGGTAAGCACGACAATCTGTTTGTCAGAATAGTTTCCGCTCCGGGTTTATGGATGCAGAGAATTACAACAAAAGAACCCGACGATGATATTATTGAAGTTGGTATTGCTTCAATTAAAGCTGTTATTACCGATAATATTGAGGATGACGAAATCAAACAATGAATGTTAAGGAAGCATACAGTTACAGCGTAAGTTTTTTAGAGGCAAACGGTGTTGATGAGGCTGATTTTAAGGCTCTAACGGTTGTTTGCCATATTGCTGGTATCAAAAACAGTGAATATCACGCTCATAAAGACGATTTTATAATTACTAAACGGCTTGCAGATTGCTTATGGAAGCTTAAAACAGGCGAACCGCTTCAATATGTTATCGGCAAATGGGATTTTTATGAAAGCGAGTTTTATGTAGGAGAGGGAGTTTTAATTCCCCGTCCCGAAACAGAGGAACTTGTTGACCTTGCCGTTAAATATTTAAAGACAGTCACCAATCCTGTTGTAATTGATTTGTGTTCGGGGAGCGGCTGTATCGGCGTCAGCATTGCGAAAGCCGTACCCGACTCAAAAGTTTACTGCATAGAAAAAAGCAAAGAAGCATTTAGATATTTAGAAAAAAATGCCAAAGATTGCAACAATGTTGTTTTGATTAATGACGATATTTTTAATGAT
>OIYQ01000695.1_pt1 | contig 13413 bp, 10 predicted proteins | sample 1588311 | NCBI WGS metagenome assembly OIYQ01 (sample SAMN03283244) | human gut metagenome | biome: human-associated habitat; material: feces | host: Homo sapiens | place: Peru | collected 2012
TGCAGGATTTATTAGAGAAACTGGAGGAAATATCTTCCAGGAAGGATCTGCTGCCCAAGTCTCCCTTGGCGCAGGCGGTCGGTTATGCCCTTAATGAATATAGTGCCATCTGCGACATATTCAAAAGAGGTGATACGGCTCTAGACAACAACTACATTGAGAGAATCCAGAGGTACATATCGCTATCAAGAAGAAACTCAATGTTCTTTGGTTCGCACGAAGGAGCAAGCCGGGCGGCTATCCTATATTCCATCGCCATCTCATGTAAACTGAATGGCATCAATCTGTTCGAATACATATGCGACGTCTTAGAAAAGACAGAAGAATGGCAACCAAATACCCCTTTGGAAAAATATAGAGACTTACTCCCAGACCGATGGAAAAAGCAGTAACAGCATTTATTTAATCAGCTGTTACTGCTTTTTTTTGAATTATGCAAGGTATAAACGCGGAGCCGCTTACGATAGCGTGATGGATATTGTAAACATTTTGTCAATCTATCACGCCAAGTGAAAGATATAACAATCTCATTATCAAATAGTTGAAGTTTTGAAAATCAGAAAATGTGATGGATGTGAGGGATAAAACAGATCTTAAACTAAAAAAATGAGGGTGTATTATGGACTTATGACCCACCTTCTCGATAGACAGACCTTGTATCTGCACAAGATACAAGAAAAATACATGAAAAGCATAAAAAATGTATTCAAAAGTTTTGTGGTTTCGATAAATCTTTCTATATTTGCACCGATTCTTAGTGTTGGGGCAGCTTAAAGTTGCAATGATTATGACCAATCATTTAATCCCGACATCGAAGCTCTGCGCCGATTCGCCCTATGGCATCAAGCCTTTGGGAGAAGAAGTTAAAGGGTGGGTGTGAGAGTCACGACATATGAATTAGGCGTTTACTTGACGCTTTGTTCTTGGCACTTCGAAACTTCGCAAACTTCAGATGTAGTCATGGACTTAGCAGCGGTAGATGCCCCGGGATATGTATATTCATTTCCCCTAGTAAGCTCGTATGTGGCATTATGGATTCCTCCATAGTGTCAATCATGCGTATGTCATATCTAGGGTGAATTGTATCCATATCGGCGTGGGCTTCGACGTTGCTCGTTCAACTACATTGGGCAATGCGAAGGCCTCGAAGTGCGGAACGGGTGACAGACTGGTTCACGCTTTTTTGTATTCGTACTTTCGAATCAATTATAAACTAATAAAATTCAAGTGTATGAAAAAGTTAAGACTCTTATCTTTTCTAGGGCTTTTGTTTACCTCGGTTTCTCTGTTGGCTCAGACGGAACAGGAGGCAAGAACTGTAGCCATGAAGTTCTTGCAACAAAAGAAGGGTGGTGCATCTCTCAGACTTACATCAGCAAAGTTGATGGACGGACAGGCTGTTGTCACCAAGGCAAGGGGTAAGTCTGCCAATGCCCAGGTGAAAGGTGGCGATGTCTATGCCTTTAATGCCGAGGGTGGTGGCTTCGCCGTGGTTTGTACAGGTAATGGCAATACCGCCGTTGCAGGATATTCGGATAAGGGTAAGGTGGATGTTACCTGTATGCCGGATGCCATGAAGGAATGGCTTGCTTCTTACTCCGTTGCTATGACAAGTACCAAGGAAGATTTTGTACAAGAACCAACATGGGTAGGACCTACAGTTACGCCTGTGGCTCCTCTGCTCAAGACGCAATGGGGACAGGGTGCGCCTTTCAATGGTAAATGTCCATCCAATGGCAAGAAAACCACTTTGGCGGGATGTGTACCTGTGGCATTGGCACAGGTGCTTAATTACTATCGTTCCGATCATAAGGGAACAGGACAGCTCTATTATTCTCATCAAGAGGCAGAGATGGAGTACAACATAGATTACACCAATGTTTCTTACGATTGGGGAAATATGCTCAATACCTATGAGGAGGGCAAGTATTCCCAGGCACAAGCAGATGCCGTGGCTAAGCTGATGGTGGAATGTGGTGTAGCAAGTAAGGCAAAATATGATTACAATGCGACATCTGCCAATACTCCGTTTGTTGCACTCAACAAGTATTATGGATTCGATTGTATGTTGGTAGACCGTGATATAGATGACTCGCCAGCTTTGATGACTCATAATCATTATCGGGTTTCTACCATGAAATGGATGAAGCTGATACAGAACGAATTGGAACAAGGAAGACCTATTATCTATTCTGGGTCTGATTTAAATCATGGCAATTATCTTGTTAAGCCAGTGTCAAGCCATTGCTTTGTGATAGATGGAATCGATGCCCAGAATTATGTGCATTGCAACTGGGGATGGTATGGCTTTGACGATGGTTACTATGATGTGGCATTGCTCAATCCAGCCTCTATGGAATTTAATTACGAGAATGGTTACCGTTGTACACATGAAATGATTATCGGTATCAAACCACGAAATGGTGATTATGAGGAAGCTGTGTATCAAACTACTGCTCCTGCCAATCATTATGATGGTGGTGGCGGTGCGGTAAAGAGCAGGTCGAATAATGGCGAGAGCGTTACAGGTTCGAAAATGCATTTCTTTGTTACAGCCAACACCTATGACGACAAAGAGACGGGTGTTGCTATCGTTCTCGCAAAGGAGGGAGAAATAAAGCAAGTAGTGTCTTCTTACAAAGAGACTGCTTACGGATGGCCTTATTATACCCATTGGAAATTTTATATGCGCGCCCCTATTTCGGTAGAGGATGGAACATACGATATGCGTTTGGCGTATTACCCTTCGGACAATGCGGCAGAGATGAAATTATGTCCGATGCCAGAGTTGTTGATACCTACTGTGGATATTATCAACGATGGAAAAGCCATGGTGTTTCATGGACTGGAAGACGAAGACCTCGTAGACACATTGACCATCGAGTCTATTACGCCTGTTAGCGAAATCTTAGCTGGCACAAAATTCTATATGGCAGTGAAGGGAACAGGTGGTATAGAAAAAGTAAACGCATACCTTGATTTCAAAAATGTCGAAACAGGTAAGGTGTACGGGGCTTATAATGGTGGTTACTCTAGTTGTAGTTTCAAGCATACCTACGATGGATATACATCGTCTAATATATTTAGCTTTAATCCGTTAAACAGTGATAATGGCTTTACGATGCCTGCTGGTAGATATAAGGTGGAATTGAAAGATTGTTCTGATAATGAAGAAGTTGCTCTTGGAGGTGATTTCTATATTGACGTAAAGGAACGTCCTGAATATCCTATATTGGATGGTTCTGACAAACCTAGTATTTCTTTGGAATCTGCTAGGTATGCTTCCCAGTGGAAGGAAGATTTGGCAAGAGGTTATGCAATCTTAGAAAATACTAACTGGGGAGATTGTCTAGATGAGGCTTATCCTTCATATACATATGCCAACAAGGTAGAAGAGCCTGTTACCGTTAAAGTTTATATGGTTAATAGGGACACTGGTGAAAAGACGATAATTGCCGAAGATAAGGAATGGGTTCCAAAGAAAGCTATCCCACTGAAGATGTATACTTATCCTTTGACAGGTAATTATTATTTCATATGTGCTTATGAAACTCCTGATGGTGAGAGGGGAGGGCTGTATTCTCAAGATGATGAACCAGAGAAATGGTTTTACTATTCTATAATCAATGGCTCTTCGAACTCTTCAATGCCAAAAGCAGATTTGCTTTCTTGGAAAGCAGATAGTATAGGTGGCAAAAATCATATTTACATAAAGATGAAATTGCCATCTTCATGGGGATTACGTAATATTAATGGGAAAGCTCTGTTTTATGACTTAGCGAAAGAAGAGTTGACAGTGTCTATGGCGGCACTATTCCCAAAATGGTATGAGCCAGGCACAGAATTCACTCTTCCTTTCTCGCAAGAATTGACGAAAGGTTCCAAGTATATTGTTCGATTTATGCTTGGCGACAGTTCAGGCTTTTACAGATATATTTGCGATGGGGCTGAACGTATTCTGGAAATCAATATCGACGAGAATGGTTCTTATTCTACAGGCATCTCTTCCATCTCTATTGATAATACGATGTTCAAGGATAAGGAGATTGTAAAGGTTTATGACCAAAATGGCATCTTGGTAAAGACAGTGATAGCTAATAGCACCCTATGGACAATCCTACAATCGCAATTACCTAGTGGTATTTATGTTTTGAAGTCTTCTTCCAAGACCATCAAGTTTAGAAAGTAGCAAGAATATTATCAGTAGGAGGTAATGAAGCCCTCCTACTGATAGCTTTAATAACTTAATAAATAACTAACTATGAATAAGAAAGGTTTTATATTCGGAATTGGTGCCATGTTGTTGTTGGCATCTTGTAGCGGTGAGAAAACGCTTGAGGGCTACAACTTCAATGGTGAAGGTTTCTTGGGAAAGTTGCCAATGGCGCAAGCTACCAAGTTGGTTACTCTGCGAGAAATCGGTGAGGAGCTGAAAAGTGACAATCATCCTGATGTCAATTTGCGAGAATTAAGCAAAATGGATGAGGATGAGAGAAATAAGAAAATCCAAGAGGTACGAGATTATCTCCAAAAGCAAGATGATAAGTATAATCACTGCTTGGATGACTTGCGCAAGGACTTAGCTGCTGATACTGCAAGATTGGTCGGTATGAAAGACTTGCTTTGGGAGAACAAGACTAAATGCAATTTCAAGTTGGTTAAGGTTGAACTTGGTGGTGATGCCGTTCATAATAATAGCCAAGGTGTTACTCTGTGTTTCAATACCAAGGATAATGTGGATGTGCTGCCTGATGGAGGTCTACATTATGCACTGTTAGATAACAAAGGAAAGTTTATGTCTGGTGGCGACTTATGGTTTAAGCATGATGTTTATGAATTGGGACTTGGTTACTCATTTATGGAAAAGGGGATGCAATCCCTGATGCAGGAATGTTTGAATGAGAGTAAGTTTTCGGAAATGATGTCAGCATTGCAGAAAAGTGATAGCATAGTCAAGATTCTTATCGTTGATTCTGAGCAATACTTGGATTATGAACCAAAGATGACCATCGATGGTATGGGACCTGTTGTGTTTGGTGCTGATATGAAGACGTTGCCGGCAAGTTATAAGAATCTGTATAACAAATGTGAAGATATGATGGCGATGGACTGCCTCGTTTATTCGTTTGAGGATATTTATGGTACATCGCTGTTTACTGCAATAGGTGACAATGAAGGTAAGATAGACGAGATAGAGGTTGAGAGTCAATATTATCCTCTGAAGTTGGGTGACAAAGTGTTGAGAACTTGTGATAAATTGCGTGATGTCATCGCTAAGTTTGGCAAGCAGATGACGTGGACTTATGATGAAGAGTCGCTCAATGCAGTCGGCTCATTGGAGAATGGACGAGTTACCATCAAGTTAATTATAGATGTATTTACCCCTGCAGGTCAGGCTAAAGTAGATAAGCTGTCCAAAGGTGCTAAGGTGGAAATTGTTCCAGAGGATATTAATCCATTGGAAGTCTTGAATTACTATCAGATACATGGTAAGAGATAAAAAAGGTAATGTTTTTTGAAGTGTATGGTAATAAATGAATATATATTTATGAAAACAAAAATTTCTAGATTGTTAATGCTCTTTCTCCTTGTGATGGGGGCTCAGAGCATGATGGCTGGGGAGAAAGGTATGCCTGGCGTAACTGTAAATTTCTATAACTGTGAACGTTATGGCACAGGTGTACGAGTGGAGTTTGTCCTAACCAACAATAGTAATACGAGTTATGGTGTTACTTTGGGTGACTGTGCCGCAAAGATAGGGGTTGACAATGTATTGCATTCCAATCATCCTGGCGACCGTATTATACCAAGACGTTTGGGACTTCAGTATAAAAAGACTAGTGGAGATAATCCCCAGGCGTTCTTGTTCTCTCACAGCAAGGTGAATGGATATATGTATTTCTCTGATTTGCAGATAGCCTCATTGGAGTGGGTCGCTTTTAGGGTGCAATGGGCTAATATGGAGGATTTTGATGAGATGACAATGTTCGATAATTGGAATTACTATGATTATTCTTCTGATAAGCTGGCGGTGAAAGCTTTCGCTAATACTAACCCGAATAAAAAGAACGTGTTGTCAACTAATCCGAGTCTATATTTGGATTATTTTCCTGCCACACGCTCCAATGGCGAAGTGAAGGTGAAGACTGTGATGAAGAATATAGGTAGATTTCCTCTGTACCTTCCAAATTATGAGTGGGAAGCTTACAGTAGTGATGGTGACAAGTATTATTGCAGATACGAGTATTATGCTGATGTCAATTGTACTAAGCCGTTGTATTCTAGAGACCGCTTGATGCCTGGCAAGTCTTGTTATTGCATGGTGCGTATCAAGGATGTTCCTGCCTCATTGCATAATATGGGGTTCCTTAGGGCGGATTATCGTGTCATTGGAGAACATTCTTTACCTATCGAGATAAAAGATATAAAAATGTAAAAAATAAAGTAGTACGATTATGAAAAGTAAAATATCTGTAATATTGGTGTCCTTTCTTGCAATATGTATGCATGTAATGGGACAAACACAAAGAATGGATGGGGTGGAACTTTCTTGCAATGTTGTTCGATCAGGATGTGATATAGCAATCAATTTGCTTGCCAGAAATACGACAGGAGGAACCAAGACTATCTATATGAGCAATGAGACTTTTAATTCCTTGGTTACTCCGCAAGTTACAGTTGTAGATACTAATGGCGAGATGTATTCTTGCAAGGATTTTATGGCGGGAAAGTCTCTTGTAGGCTCGTTTGGAAAGGAGTTGCCACAGGGGATTCCTGTGAAAATCCGAAGTGAAGTTCCTGATGTGCCTAAGGATGTAAAGACGTTGGCTGTCATTCATTTGGTATTGAAAATAAATGATGCTGTGCATACTGTGCGTTTTGACAATGTGCCGATAGCTGAGGCTGTGAAGTAAAATAAGTAGTAATTAAATTATAAATGATATAATTATGAAACAGATGAGACTTTATAAAGCTTTTGCTGCTAAGATAGCAACGATGGCATTGTTCTTGGGGATGGGGCAGAGTGTTTCTGCACAAACATTTCTTATTTCAACACCTAACTCTGCCCGTTTTGTTATGGTGACAGCTGATGGAGTGAATCTGCGCCGATTACCGGATGCCAGAAGCGGAAAGGTAATGGTGTGGTATTCTGATGGTGGTTCGGAAGATACTTACTCTAAGCTATATTATTCTGATACCGAAGCCAAACTTTATCGGGCGAATGCAGCGACTGGGGCTTATGTTGATGTATATCATCCCGCAAAAAACAGTTACTTGCCAGTCCCTTACACACAAAAGGAATCTAAGAATGGATGGTATAATGTTGTAGCGACAGCTGATGAGTATGCAGGAAATCCAGGAAAAGCTAATGCAAAATATGCTTGGTTGAAAGGTGATTTCTGCAAGCCTATAGATGAAAATAGTGATAATGCAACAGTTGGGTCGTTAATAACCATACCAAGATACAAAGAATGGGATGCAGAACATGACAGAATGGGGTATGGACCAGAGGTGGCATTTACAAATATCCATAAACGTGATAATGGTATTAGAGTGATGGCAACTCCTGATGCTGACAATAATTCTGTTAGGGTTTGTGTACCTTTCTTGTGTAATGGATATGTGTTGGTTGCTCGTGTTTCTGTCGAAGTAGTGTATGCTCCTAATATGAAGAATGGTGATTTTACTGGTATCCTAGAGATGCAAGAAAATGATATGGGAGAATCTGAGAAGGTTTTCAAAGTTTACATGAAAAGTAATGTAGACATGTTGAGAAAAGCTGCGCAAAATATTGAGTCGGCTTCTGCAGAGATATTTGAAAAGTTGTTATCTGTAGTATGTCCACGTGGTGTAATACCAACAGATGAGGTTTATTTCCTAGACACAAATAACAAGCGTCATGAAATAAGCTATAATGCTAGTGCTGCTGGTTCGGAAAAGGTTTATTTGACGCTTCCGATGTCTGTGCGCAATAAGAAAAAGTAAAAATACTATCTTTAGCCAAACCGAGTTGAAAATCATCGGTTTGGCTATTTTTTATTTGTTTTGTAATAAATAATATGCTGTAAATCAATTAGTTGATATACTTGATACGGCGTTTCGCCGTACCTGGGTAGTTGGCAAGATACAGGCTCGTTTCTAAATTCTGAAGGGCTTGTAATGACCTTTATCGGCAAAGGTAAGCATCTCCTTGTCGCCTCGACTATCACCGAATGCTTCTATCTCGTATTGGGAGCGGACGAAGGAAGCGGTGGATGCTGGAGAGAATGGGGGTGCTGAAAGTGCCTCTGTGATGCGATGCACCTTTTCTTCGCCATAGCAGTTGTTGCTCTTGAACTTGCCGGTAAGTCTGCCGTCAATCACTTCTATCTGGGTGCCTAAAACCCTGACTCCATCTAGACCGCGAACTTTAAAGAACGGGCGGACCCAATTGTCGATGCTGGCACTCACGATGAAAACCTGAGCACCTGCAACCAGGGCTTCGTGTACCAGCGTAACACCTTTGGGGCGCAACAGATGCTGGTATTCTTCGGCAAAATCGCGGCAGAGCGCATCAAACTTCTCTATACGCATGCCGGCAAAAAGATGGGCAAAGATGAGTTGCTTCGCCTTCCAGTTGGGAAAGAGATGCAGCTTCATCAGTACCAGGAGCGGACTGTACATCAGGAATACTATCAGAAAACGACCGGTACCCTTGGCATATCTGATGAATTCCAGCAGCGTATCGCTTGTTGTCAGCGTTCCGTCGAAATCGAAACAATATAATTTTTTCTTCATTTTCTTATACGATATAAATAAGGATCAGGAAGGAGAGCAACCAGGCGAGCACGATAAACTGGGTAATGCGGTCGCGCAGGATAATCTTCGTAGGGTCACCACTCTTCTGGTCTACCACAGCTATCTGGATGTATCTCAGCAAACCAACCAGCACAAAGACACTCGTAAGATAGAGATAATCAGTATGGAAATTATCAATTACCTCCGGACTAACCGTATACATGATGTAACATACCAGGGTTACGGAAGCCGTAATCGTGATAGCCTGGTTGATGAAGGTGAGGTTGTAGCGGATGGTATTCTTGCGGGGAGCTTCGCCCGTCTTCTCCATGCGCAGCACATCATCGCGGCGCTTGGCAAAACTCATGAAGAGGGTGATGAGGAAGGTCATCAGCACAATCCACTTACTGAGTACGATGCCCGTAGCTACACCACCTGCCAGCAGACGGAGTACGAAACCGAAAGCCACGATACACACATCGATGATGGCATATTGCTTGAATTTGGCGCAGTAGCCGAGATTCAGAAACCAATAGAAGATGATGATTCCCATCGTCTCCCATGATCCGAGCAGGCTGCATATACCCATAGAGAGGGCAAACATCAGGAACATCAGTCCGTATGCCTGTTTGATGCTGACCGCCCCCGATGCTATCGGACGATGGCACTTGACTGGGTGGCGGCGGTCGGCCTCCACATCATAGATATCGTTGAAACAATAGATGCTCGATGCGGCAAAACTGTAGGCGAAGAAAGTAATCAGACCCGCCAGCAGAGCATCTGTATGCAACAGGGCGCCGCCAAAGAACAGCGGTAAGAAGATAAAGCCATTCTTGATCCATTGTTTCGGGCGAACCAGTCGCAGCAGCGCTGCAAAACCTTTACTGTCTTCCAATTTATTCTCGTTCATAAAACTCCAATTTTCTTAATAAATAAACTCCTTTTTACTTGATAAACTTAGCTAATTCTTTAGAAATCCATCCGGCTATCTTGCTCAGAATCCATGCTGCAGGCAGGGTGATGCCTATACAGATGAAGAAGGTAGGCCAATAGCCCAAATGATATGGTTCAATGTATTTCAGCACGAAGTGGATATGTAGCAGATAACACTCCAGACTCAGCGCTCCCACAAACATGAACCCCTTGTTAAACCAGCTCGGTGTGCGGCGGAAGATGCGGTTCAGCAGCAGGATGCTGGTGATGGTAAGCGGGATATAGAGCATGCGTTCCAGGAAGAGCGGAAACATGCCATGCTTCTCCTGTTCCAGGAAGATGCTCGCCAGCAGCGTCATCAGGAACATGAGCCATATCATCCATATCGAAGCGCCGTCGAGCGTCTGTTTCTGTCTTACCATCTCACCCATGTTGATGCCGATGAAGAAGATAGGCACGCGGCTCCAGAAAATCTCCAGATGTCCTACAGCCTGATGTATCGGGGTAACATATTGTACCAGGATGCACCACATGATCATCACCACCGGCAGCCAGCGGTAGATAGGATGGCGCTTGATGAGTTCCATGTAGGCAGGGGCAAAGAGATAGAGCATCATCGTAGCCGGGATGTACCAGAAGTTGAGTTCATCATGCAGCCAGAAGCCCCAGTTGATGGTTATCTCGCCAAAGAGATAGATCCAGTTCCAGGTGCTTCCGCCCTGGAAAGTCGGGATATAGAAAAGGCAGGCTATGATGAGCCAGGTAGGGTAGATGCGCAGATAACGTCGGATGAAGAAATGTTTGGCAGAAGGATTCTTCATCCACGAGAACCAGAGACCTATTCCGCTGAGAAAGAGGAACATGTCTACACCGACATTGCCCATTCTGCGAAGCCCGAAAAAGGCATCTTCTCTAGGCAATGCCACATGAAAGAGGATGATGAACAGCATGGCTGCTCCCATCAACTCGCCGCGAAACCGGCTGATATTCGCCAGTTCTATATCTTTAATCTTCCAATTCATGCTGGTATTTCTTTTTTGTTTATTATGGGGGACAGGCGATGGAATCGCCTGGAACGGGGGCGCGCTTGCTGCTTTCTTTCTTGCTGCTTGCTTCTTCTTCGTTCTTTCTTCTTTCTTCCTTCTTCCTTCTCCCTTTGTTCTTGCTTTTTCCTTTGTTCTTCCTTCTTCCTATTGAAGAGGGTTAGGGCTTCGGGTTTGGAATCTTCTTCATCAGTTGGGTGAAGAGCCATGCCAGGCAGATGCTCGATATGATGTAGAGGAGCAGACCGGCATAGATGTCGCCCTGACGGCTGATAGGGATGAATATCTTGCGGGTGATAGGGTGGCATACGAAGAGAGCGGCTGATATGCTGCCCATCCACTCTAATACCTTATAAATACCAGATAACCAGCTGATGTTCTGGAGAAGGTCGGCTACCAATACGCTCAGCAGACAGAAGAAGAACGGCACGAAGGTCCAGCCAATCATGCTGCCGCTCAAACTGTAAATCAGCGAGATGCAGAAGATGCAGCCAAAGAAATTGGTGATAGGCGAATGGAAGGTCATCAGAATCTTCTCGCCATAGCGGGCATAGAGGATGCCCAGTCCGAATGGCAACATGCCGCCCATAAAGTTGTAGCGGTAGCGGTTCATCACTTCACTTTCTGGATTGTCAAAACCCAGGAGGAGCTGGATGCCGATGCAGATGGCCATCAATCCTACGGTCCATCCCCAATGGCGGCGATAGAGCAGCAGTCGGTAGATGATGTAAAGTTGCAGCATCAGACCGAAGAACCAGTACGGACCCGGCCAGATAATGTTATCCGGATTTGGCAATACATTATTGAACATGCCCAGCATCGCAACGATGTCGAGCGCTGCATAGTGGTGAGAGCCAGGCGTGATAAGGTCGAGCATCGTGAATGCCACGAAACCTGCTATCATCATCTTGAAGAGTTTCAGATAGTGATAGCGGATAAAGTGGAGCGGTTCGCGCCAGTTGATGCTTCCTGTAAGCTTCTTGCCCGAGATGCTGTACATTCTGGTCTGCTGTTCGGTAGAGAGATGAGGTTTAGCCTCGTATTTCATCACCAGTCCGTAAGCACTCAGAAAGAGGAATACGGGCACACCGTAATGGCCGAAGAACGAGAGCAGGTGCACAGGCAGGTTGAGGTCCATGCTGACCATTACCTGGTTCAGCCAGTCAACATTGTGCTGGAAGTATTGATACTCGTTCTCCTTGACAATAGGTCCCAGCCAATGGCAGTAGTTATGCAAGAAGATGCCGATGATGGCGAGTCCTCTCAGGGCATTGCATGCCGGGCGTGATAGAATAGCACTATTCATAATCAGTTTCTCCTTTCTTTCTTTTTTACCTTTTTACTTTCTTCCTTTTTTATCTTTTCCAGATGCGCATCACGAAGTTTGTCGTAATCGGCAGAGTTTTTGAGGATACGTGGTCGCATCTCGTCATATTTCGGACTCAGGATGTTATATTCCTCCTTATAGGTAGGTGTCTCAATGCCAGCCAGATACAGCAGGAGATGAGGCAGGGCATCGGTCATGAAGCGCTTGTCCTTAGCCTTGCGTATCTGACGGTAGATATCGCGGTGGTTCCTGATATATTTTGGCGAACAGTATATCCAGAACGGAATTTCAAACTCATAGTGAGCCAGCGGCCAGTCGATTTCTGCAGAGTGGTTACGGCAGATGAAGCCACGGTTCTCTTCGTAGCATTCCTCGCCATGGTCGGGCACGTAGATGACGATGGCATCCTGCTTCTGGAAACGCTTCACAATCTGGGCTACGATAGAGTCGTTGTAGAGGGTGGCGTTATCGTAATGACTCAGCATCTTGCGCTGGGAATTGGTCAGTTCAGGGCGCTTGTCTTCATAACTGCTTGCCCAGAACCGGGCTTGCTTGGTGCGGTAGCGCTGCTTATAGTTTACATGCTGGCCCATCAGGTGGAAGATGATAAGGTTGTTCTCCGTGTTCTGCGACTGCAGCTTGTCATAGTCTTCCAGCAGGTCCTCGTCGTACTGGTGGAGTTCGGTGTTGCGTGTGTCGAACTGAGCCGCGCTGAGCTTCGGATTGTTGAGGAAGAAGCCTCCGCTGAAGTCGTACACCGCCTCCTTCGCCTTGGGCAGGAACTGATTGGTGATGAACGTGACGTGATAGCCGGCCTTTCTGAACAGTTCGGGGAAGAGCGGATAGTCACACCATTCTCCCTTGTCGCCTACGGTGTAGAGCGAGAAGATATGCTTGAATACGAAGCTGGTGAGGTTCCACGGGCTTACCACGTCCGTGTACTTGACGAGTCGTCCCTTGTGTTCCAGCTTAGTCTGCCTCGGCGCGGTAGGCATCACGTAGCCGTACTGCGACGAGTGGTGACGGTTGTAGCTCTCTCCGATGATGAGCACGATGTTGGGCGAGGTGAACGAGCATGAGTCCACCCTCACCTTGTCGGCGGTGGCAATGAGCTTGTCCACCTGCTTGGCGGTCAGCGTATTGGCGTAAATGCTGAATACCAAGCGGTAGATGGGCTGATAGAGCACGGCATGGTCTTTCTCCGTCAGCGTGTGTTCCACGTCGCCGATGGTCTTTCCCGTCATCAGCTTCAAGGTGGACTTTTCCGATCTGCCCGCCCTGCTGGGCGCATTCGCCCTCGGCCCGGTGTACGGCGTGGTCATCAGCTTCATG
>OIYQ01000698.1_pt1 | contig 13408 bp, 16 predicted proteins | sample 1588311 | NCBI WGS metagenome assembly OIYQ01 (sample SAMN03283244) | human gut metagenome | biome: human-associated habitat; material: feces | host: Homo sapiens | place: Peru | collected 2012
GCATATTACGAATATCGTTACGGTATTTTTGCTGAATAAGATAACCTAAAGCAACAATTTTCTTAAAAAGAGCGAAAAAATATTCTATTTCATCGCAAAAAAGTTTATAATTTGTCCGACTAGTCAAATCTGTAGTTAAAATATATGAACGACTTTCGTTTGACGTTTCTATTATGAGGTCTACCGGGGCGAATTGGTAAGATTTCATTAGCTATCAGATTCTCTAAAGATGGATTTTTTCCATCTTTTTTGTTTAGAAAACTTCTTACTAAATGACAGGCTCTAGTGAAATTAATCTGATAAATATATTTCTTGTTTCTTTTTTCAATCTTTATCTTCCTTATAAATCTCTGTATCAGATTATAAAGAGTAAGACTTATATAAATCTCCTGCTTTATATATTTTCTCTTCTTTGCGTGATGTGAATTCAAACCTATTGCATACTTTACATGTCTGAAAGAAGTCTCTATACCCCAGCGTTTATTATATAGTTCCTTGATGTCTTCAGATGAGAATTCAGTCCTATCAAGATTAGTAATTATACATTCATATGTATCTTCAGTGATTTTGAATCGAACTATCCTGCAATTAAACTCATACCAGGGATCTTCTTTAGACATATAGTCAAATCGCATATTAGTAGGACATACTTTATATAGCTGAGGGCATGCTTTTATCATTGATGTACATTTCAGAGTAAGCATTCTAAACACGTCAATATCAAACTCATCATTCGGATACGGCCCTAAAGATCTTGTCATACTGGTTTTAGAATTGATATCCTTGACTCTGACAAGATACTTGTTTCCAGATTTCGCAACATGTTCAAAACCGTTATAAGATTCATATCCTCTGTCCGCTATAAAAATCGCTTTCCTTCCCTGATAACGATCCACAAGCTGGCAGAAAGCATCATTTTCATCCCTTACTGCCTGACCCTGTATAATAAGATCATCATATGATCACTCAAGGAGATCGTAGCTGGCATTAATATGAAATGCGGAATAAGGCTTATTGGTACCGCCTGTTCTTAGAACTCTTGTTTCTTTATCATATATGGAATTATCGATTGGCAATTCACTCCCATCAATAGCGAGAAGACGATATCCTTTATACAGTATGTCTTCATGAGTTCTATCATTAAACTTATTGAAAATATGTTTAAAAGCATCCACCTTGATTTTATTTCTAGCCTGCACAAACGCAGATGCAGTAGGTGTATCAAGTGCATTATCAAAAGACTTGAATAGTTCATCTCTTAAAGAGCCGTTTTCCATGCAGAAGACGATTTTGATGGTATCTTGAAAATCCAGTTTACGAGAACGAATGAAGTCTGTTCTGGAATTTTCGCAGAAAATAGAGCGTGAATCGTTCATTTTTTTGATAATGTGATTTAAAGTTTTCTCGAGTTGTTTATAGTTGTCCATAATGTATACCTCCGACGACATCTATAAACAATTGGCCAATAATCAATATATAAATATTGATTATTGGCCTCACATTTTTGGGCTTTTGTCAAGAGAAAATAAAAAAGGCATACATTTTGTTTGTATGCCTTGATAGCTGTCAATTCTTAACTTAATGACATTGCCTTAATGGTGATTTTGTTTGATTATTTAATTTACAACCAAAAGAATCTCTTTATCATCAAAACAGATTTCTTCAGTATGGTTATAAATCTGAATCATATCTTCCATTTTATCAACAAATACATGTGTACCTGAATTACTTAATGATGCAAATTGATGAACAGCATCCATCTTCATTTCTTTGGCAGTTTTCTTTAACTGGCTTCCACCCTCTTGAAGCAATTCATCTACAGGTCCTTCGCTAATAAATGGGATGCTACCAATAATTTTACCAACTGCTTTTCCTGCTATACCTAAGCCATTTACGACATTAAATTCAACAGAATTATCTCCAAGTTTTTCAATATAAAGTGAGCTTTCGTTAAATAGACTTCTATATTTTTCTGAAAGTTCTGTAATCTCATCTCTAATACCTGCAATATACTCTTCTTTATAATTACCACCAAGCATGATTTCCATCATAGATGATAGAGAATATGTGTATAAAGAAAGTCTATAATACTTAAATTTTTTCTCTAAGTCAGATAAAGATTCTTTGACTTGTTCTTGTCCAACTAATAGTTTCTTTGAAGAAAGACATTCAGTTATCTGTTTTTGATGTGATAGCATATGACTTCTCGCGGTTCTTTTTATATCCATAACCATCTTATGACTATTTGAAACATACATTTCATTATCCCAGTTGTACTTATAATTAGTAAGAAGTTCATTGACTGTTTCAAGATCACCTTCAATATCTGCCTCATCTTTGAATTCCATAAACGACAATATTTGTTTTTGTGTTTTCGCAATCTCTCCAAGTTCTTTCTCAATAGAATATAAAGCGACTGCCATCATCATAGTAGCAGGATCTATTGGAACTACAGCTTGAGATGTAGCAGAAAGAGGACCCGCTTCAGCTAATTTAGCCATTTTAGATTTTCCTGCCTGTGTCTTCATAGCACCCCAGGCAGTTCCATCCTTAGCCATTTTCAAGGTATCTCCCGTTGCTTGATTTGCGATTTTATATAATTTATCAGTTGAAAAAGTAGTAGTTGTCGTAACTGTATGCAGTGCAGGAATAAGTGAAGAAACACCTGCACCTAAAGATGATAGTTTCCCAATAGGAACACTTATAGTTTTCTTGTTTTCAAGAGATGATCTTGCATCTAATAGAAGTTCTTCTGTTACTTCAGATATACTTCCTGATTCGTCTCTTACTTTTATTTCATCGTTATTTGTTTTTATAGTATTTTCCATAATATGACCTCATCGTTCTTCTATAATCATTGCGCTTGATATGTAACTGTTTATATTTTAAATCATATGATGATGGACTATCAATACTTATAGTACAAAAGCGATAATATTCTCTTTTTGAATATGCATCATTTGCGATGAGATAGCCATTATGTCTACTATGGGTATATTTCTTGCATGATTTTTTCATCATTGTATAAAGATCTTTAGATATTTCATTTTCATACCAGATAGTACTGATTTCTGTTGGAAACAAAGCTTGATTCTCATAGAGTCCACCTATATCAATCAGAATAGAAGCCTTATTGAGTTCCTGATCTATGAAAAATATATTATCTAAGCAGAACTTATTTTTTCTTTTTAGAGGAGTCGTATTACTTAAACATACAAGCCATTGATTATTAATATGATTACCTTTTATATTCAACCCAAAATGTCTTTCTTTAGTTATATTAGATGTTTTTATCAAGTCATCATTGCGACCACATTTAAAATATTGTATTTCATTATTTTGTTGAAAATCATTAAATATAGAGATCAAGTCCTCTTTTGTCGCAAAGATTCTAAAGCTTTTTGTTATCATAATATGATCACCTCTGATATTCATATATTATTTTTCTAAAATCTCAAAATACTCAAACACTTCATTATATTTCTTTCTTAATCCTTTTTTACCGAATCTATTTTCAATAACTTCTTTTGCTTTGTTTAAACCATGATTGTTGAGATAAGTTGCTGCAATATACAAATATTGGTTATCATCCCATATGATTCGTTTGTCTTTGCTTTCATAAAGTAATAAATAATCCTTCTCACTCGTTAAATCATTAAACAGTGGCATTGCATACACTTTAAAAAAATCTAACAGTTGATCTTTTAGTGATTCATAATCATTAACATCCAGCAAATAGAAGGCTCCTGAATTAGAATATATTTGTATTGGTTGTCTGATTGTAAATTGATCTAACCATTTAGATGGAATGAGATGACTTGCGTATTCTTTGGTAATACCATTAACTGAAGGAATATAAATCTGCATATGAGGATATATATGTGCTAATGCACCTGGATGATATGAAGGGTTAGAGAAGAATACTATTTCTACTTTTTGAGTTACACCATCTAGTTTTCTAATATATGTAAGGCTATTGCTTCTTCTAAGAAATCCATTTTCTACAAAATAGAAATCCAATTCAGATATAAGAGAAATAATGACTTGTTTAATGTCTTTTTGTAACATACTATTTAATCCTCCCCCCCCTCTATTAATATTAAGAAACACCTATCAGATACGATAGGTGCTCGTCTAATGTTGTGTTATTATTTCTTTGAATCAGTATACAATCCATATCCTAAAAACAAAATACCAATGATCATTGCTAGGATGGCTTCTATTGATAGAAATGGTCGTACATATTCTAATCCTTTTTTAAACAGAGAAGCATCTTTTGTAGCAATATTACTCATGAATATAGCAGCTGATATGTATTTTGCAGAAAATAGAATTGTGGATATCAGACAGAAAATAACACCAACACCTTTATTACTCATATTAGATTCTCACTTTCTTTGACGACTCAATTATATCATAATGATAAATACAAGAATATAAGAATAAGTTTTCTAATAAAAAATCACCAACCATTTTACTGATTGATGATCTTTTCGCTCATGTTTAATGATTAGTCAAGATCATACGGATTGCTATAACAAAACCAATCAAGTGAGTATATATCACCAATATCATGTTCTAAGCGTGCATTTCGCTTAGCCTGACGTTTTGCTTGTTTCTTTCGTGATGCTTTCTTTGTCTTCTGATCATTTGACACTCTGACCTTATAAGCTTTGTTATTAGGATTGTGCTGGTTTGCGTAATCATTAAGCTGTTGTTGAGTGTGCGTCTTTGATGACACCGACTTCATTCTTATCATGAACTTTTCTCCTTTCTCCTTGACTCCATATCTATGATATCGATGATTACGCACAAGATAGCGGACTCTTGGTCACCTTCTTAGCTGAACCCATTAAGATTCGTAATGGATTATCCCTGCATTTAATCAAGTTCAAGGTTGGAGAATAATTTTTGTTACAATGCCACAAAAATTATTGATTAAATTATATCATCTGTTAATATTCAATACAATCTGTATTAGAAACAACATAAAAAAGAAAGCCTAAAAAAGATTATAAAAAGATTGTAAACTTCCCACATTCCGTAGTATATTGTTAGGCGGTAGTTTTAAATGTTGGTTTAATATAGAATGAACTGTTTAAAAATAAGATTATAGGAAAGAGGATAGAATGATGAACATAGGATTTGATAATGAAAAATATTTACAGATGCAGTCTGCTCATATTCGCGAACGCATTGCTCAATTTGACAACAAGCTCTACCTAGAGTTTGGTGGAAAATTATTTGATGATTTCCATGCATCTCGTGTACTCCCAGGATTTCAGCCGGATTCTAAGATGCGTATGTTAATGCAACTTAGCGACCAGGCCGAGATTGTGATTGTTATCAGTGCAGAAGATATCGAAAAGAATAAAGTACGTGGAGATCTTGGCATCACTTATGATGTAGATGTCCTTCGTTTGATGTCTATTTTTGAAGAACATGGTCTGTTTGTAGGAAGTGTCGTTATTACAAAGTACAGCGGACAGCAGAGCGCTTCCTTATTTAAAAACAAATTAGAGAAGCTTGGCATTAAGGTATATCTTCATTATCCGATTGAAGGCTATCCTTCTAATATTCCACATATTGTCAGTGATGAAGGTTATGGAAAGAATGAGTTTATTGAAACGTCTCGTCCACTTATTGTTGTTACTGCACCTGGACCTGGAAGTGGTAAAATGGCAGTCTGTCTTTCTCAGCTCTACCATGAACATAAAAGAGGCATCTGTGCCGGCTATGCTAAATTCGAAACGTTCCCAATTTGGAATATCCCAGTAAAACACCCTGTCAACCTTGCATACGAAGCTGCAACTGCAGACCTGAATGATGTAAATATGATTGATCCTTTCCACCTAGAAGCTTACGGAAAGACTACAGTCAACTATAACCGCGATGTAGAAATCTTCCCGGTACTCAATGCAATGTTCCAGCGCATTTATGGAGAGAGCCCTTATAAATCTCCTACAGACATGGGAGTTAACATGGCTGGAAATTGTATCTGTGATGATGCTGCATGTAAGGATGCTTCTTGCCAGGAAATCATCCGTCGCTACTATGATGCAAGAAGACGCGCTCTTGCTGGCGAATGCTCCGAAGAAGAAGTATATAAAATCGAGATGCTTATGAACCAGGCTGGTATTACGGTCCACGATCGTTCGGTTGTCGATGTTGCTCTTTCTCGTGCAGAAGAAACAGAAGCGCCTGCTGCTGCATTAGAACTTGCAGATGGCCGCATGATCACAGGTAAGACTACAGACCTCCTTGGTCCTTGCGCAGCACTCCTTTTAAATGCACTCAAAGAGCTCGCTGGTATTCCACACAGTCAGCCAGTCATCTCACCTGCAGCAATTGAACCAATCCAGACTTTAAAAACACAGTATCTTGGAAGCAAAAACCCACGTTTACATATGGACGAAGTATTGATTGCATTATCTGTCAGCGCAGCTTCTGATCAAAATGCTCAGAAAGCATTGGAACAGCTTCCTAATCTAAAAGGATGCCAGGCTCATACGTCGGTTATGGTCAGCGATGTAGACAGAAAACTATTTATGAAGCTTTCTATCCAGGCAACTTTTGAAGCAAAATATGAAAATAATTCTGTGATTTTTTCTAAAAAAGGTATATAGCTCTAAGTAATTTTCATTTTTTGAAGAAAGAACCAAAAAGAGACTTATCGCAATGATAGTCTCTTTTTTGATTTGTTTTTCATACCCAGGCAATCCGACTACCCTTCCCAGTCTTTTTTACAATAAGCTTTGTGTTTTTTGGTTCACGAACTTGAGAAATGATTCATATTATTTGTAATGTTTTTTATGCTATTATATGTAAAAAAATAAAGAGAAAAAGCGTTTGCGAAGGATAAAATAAAAATGTAGGTCGATGTTGAAAGATAAGTGTAAAAAAACAAAAGCACCTTACCACTGAAATTCAATTCAGTGGTGAGGTGTCTTAGGTTCATTCAACAATCGTCTTATAATAATTACCGAAATCTGCCAATGCATCAATAATCGGCATCATCTCTTTTCCAAGGTCTGTCAGTCCATAATCAACTCTTGGTGGATTCTCATGATAATCATTTCTATACACAAGGCCATCATCTTTCATCTGCCTCAGAGTCTCAGTTATTACTTTTTGAGAGATTCCATCTAAATCTCTTTGGAGTTCATTGAATCTCAATGTACGACTTTTTAAATTTCTTATTATTAATAGCTTCCATTTATCACCAATTAAAGACACTGATGTTGCGACAGGACATGCGGGAAGCTCCTTTTTTTTCTTCATATTCAGTCACATCATTTCAAAAATATTATAGTATATTCTTTGGACTTAACATATCCGATGGTGACGATATAGAACTTTACAAAGAAGGAGATTACACCGAAGGGCTTATGCCAGAGTATTTGAGGAAATTATTACAGCTTGGCAAATTGTCCAATTCGCAATTGGACATTCTGTGCAATCTTTCCTTGCTTCCTTTGTTGGCCCATACACATCCCTACTCTCGTATAATTCTTCTTATCTGTTTTGCTGTGATAATCACTCTGTCAGTCTTTTATAAATCAACTTCTCCTGCTAGTGAAATTCCTGTAAGATGGTAGGCGAGATACGGTTTTCGTGTTACGAAAAACCATCTCGTTAATCTTGGCTTCCCCTAATACCCTGCTGGTACACACCTGTGATGTGGGATATATAATTGCATGAAAAAAGCAAACACATAGAATTTCCACATATCTACTTCTTTCATTGCGTGTATTCAGTTTTATGTAATTACAACTATATACTTTTATAGTAATCCTTATGGATTAAGCCATTACTCCATATCCATATTACTTAGCTGCTTGGTCTGATCTCTCCTGCAATAAATAACTGCTGTTACCTGAACTCTGTTATTTTCATCATCAACCCAATAATAAATCAGGAAGTTTTTAACTACGATCTTGCGTACTCCCTCAGTCCTCCATGGCTCTTCATCAATCAAGTCATGTTTTTTCGGAAAACTCGACAACTTAGTAATCTCTGCTTTCATCTTGTCAAGTAGATTATGTGCTGCATCCGGTGCCATTAAATCATTTGAAATATAATGTACTATCTCTTTTATCTGCTCTAATGCCTGCCTTGTTACCCTTACCTCATGTTCGTTCATGCACTATATCTTCGACTTTAATTGACTAAAAGCCTCATCAACAGATACAGAATCGTTCTTTTTTGCCTGTGCAAGCCCGGTCTGCATCATCATATCAAATTCAGCTTGTGTTATAGAATCTCTTGTAACAAGTTTATCCGGAATATCAAGTGAAAATGGTACTCCATCACGCATAATAACCTGTCTGTAAGTCATATCTATGAATACAGATACAGGAATTCCAAGTCTGTCAAGAATTGCCTCTGCTTGCTCTTTTATATTCGGTTGAATTCGCGCTGTTACATTTGCAGTTTTTGTTGCCATAGTATGCACCTCCTGTTTCTTATAGTGTACCACCATGTATTGCTTCTTACAACACAAATACTTTTAATTGCTGACATCACTCTATTGCGCCATTTTATGGTGTTACCGTCGCTTTTTGGCGATATATTTTTTCATTAAGCATGCTATATTTTTCTAAACTGCATTCTATGCCGTCGGATTCTGCCATCAATCTTTTGCATCCCATTCAAAGCGCTCTGTGCAATAACGTCATCATAAAATCATCATCCGAATCAGCATTATCATCTGTATCTGCCTGCTGTTGTATGATCAATATTGCACTTTTGTTAGCCAGCATGCTGCCAACCATACTTAATATACTCATTGAGCGTACGAACCACCACATCATGCTTCTTCTTCCATTTTCTATGCATAGTTCTTTAAAATTGGATCAACTAAAATTACTGCAAAAATCAATATAAAAATGGCAGTACTGATCATAGTGACCGATACTGCCATTATGCTTTATTGATTCAATTCTGCTACCATTCTTTTAAGGATTTCATCAACCTGACTAGCGCGTTGTCTGTGCTCGAAGGAGCCATTACTAAAAAGATCTTCTCTTAGAATCGCAGTAAGCAATGCAGTACATAATTCATAATCTGCATTTGCCACACGCTGTAATTCCTCATTACAATTGATTGGTTCTATTGTCATGTAATCCGCGTAGTTACCCTTAAGGTCACCCAGATCTTCAAGCAAACTATAATAAGTTCTTTCTCTTCCTGGATGATCAATGACAGACTGAATTTTTTTAATTTTTTCTTTGTTTGTCATTGTTTCCTCTATATCGTTTTTTCAATACCATCAAAATGCGCTGCTGCAATTTCATCTAACTGCTTAGCAATCTCATCAAATGGTTCATTCAAGTCTAACGTTTTAACGCTAATCTGATTACCATGCATTTGATATACATTATCCGGTTGAATCAAAGCGTCCGATCTTGCATACAGCAGCATTCCTGAAACTGTATTTTCAGTATCACCAAACTGATATTCACGATTTTTTACATAGGTGAATATCTGGTATAAGTTATTCGAGTGCAGAGTGTGTTTATCGAACTGAACCTGCGTCGTACTTGCATAATACTTCGCATCAATAATAAGCACCGTGTTTTCTCTTTGTAGATGAATATCGCTCTGCATTACTGGAAGCATATCTCCAACGCCATCATCTAAAGACCACGGTATCTGTGAAGCACTGACGGTTAATTTCGGATAATGCTTTTTATAATATTCGAGAATGAACTTCTCATACAAACGGCACATTCTCTGCTCATCAAGAAAATCCATCAGCTTTGTAGTTCCATCCGTGTTTGTTTGGAGCAAACCTTTCACTACCAAATAACATATAGAAATCAGCATCTGATAGGATTGATTGTTCCTGTTATATTGCAAATTCCAGTTCACAGAGTACAAGTCAATCGGTGTTACATCTGCAAAAAATACCATTAGCTTGCGGAGTTCCTTTTTTCTACTTTTTACAATATCTGCTTTTATAAGAAGTTCCACTGTTGATTTGATAATCCGATTCATTGTGCTATTAACAGAAAAATCATCGTATGTACAAATCAGCTTTTTTCTAAGCATACTTTGTGTCTTTATCGACTCCGCAATATCAATTTTGCCTCGAAGCGATGACAAATCTTCAGTTTGAGCAATGTACTCTTTTCCGAGTCCACGTTTTAGCTGGACAGCGATACCTTTTGCCAATATTGCTGCCATCAGCTCTGCAGTATTATTAAATTCTTCAGTAGCTATTTTTTTGTATCCCTGTTCATTTAGAACTTTGAAGGCATATGACAGCATATAATAGACATTTTGAACCGGTATCACTTAATCGCACTCCTTAAATTGTTGCTCCAATCTTTCACCTTTGTTGGCTCATCGAACCAGTATTCCTTCAAAAGCGGAATCAGCTCATACTCAACAATTCCAGACAATACTTGGTTATCAATCGTGTCCGGTGACAGATTGCAGAAATAGCTATGTCCTATACAGAAGCCATCGCCTAATGATTCATCATTAGATATCACATTATTCAGGCTCTCCACACAGGCAATCAGTTTATCAAATTTCTCATTTTCTAAGCTCATTCTATATTCTCTGAATCCGTCTGTTGTAAAGCCCGGCTTGATTTCAAAGAATGCAAATCTTCTTCTGAGCGCATAATCCAACATAGCCAAGCTACGGTCAGCTGTATTCATCATGCCAATGATATAAATATTCTTAGGTACAGAGAACTTCTCATCAGAATATAGAAGTTGTAACGAAACGCCTCTTTTGTCATTTTCAATAAGCATAAACAGCTCACCGAATATTTTACTTAAGTTACCTCTGTTGATTTCATCAATGATAAAGAAGTAATCATTATCTTCATCGATTTCAGCCTTCTTACAGAAGTTATAGAAAGCGCCTCGTTTCAGTTCAAATCCATCTATCGAAGGTCTAAATCCCATGATGAAGTCTTCATACGAATAGCTCTGATGGAACTGAACCATCATAACTCTTTCTACATCTTTTACTCCCATCATAGAAAATGCGAGTCTCTTGGCAGCAAAAGTCTTACCAACACCGGGAGCACCCTGAAGGATAATGTTTTTCTTTATACGAAGAATGCCAGCCAGCTTATCGTACTCTTCCTCTGGCATGAAGACCTCTGACAAAAAATCGTTTTTTGTATATACCGGGTAAGACTTCTCAACTTCTTCAACATCTTCTTCAGACTCATCCTCAAATAAAGCATTGAGTTTTTCGACATAATCTGTATAGGAAGTAATATCAGTGAGGGTTTTCATGACTGCCTGTCCCGGATGAGGCCATTCTCCTTTATGGGTCCAATTTACCTGACGAGTATTCTTGTATTCGTCGGAGCGCTCTCCATCAAATCCATAATCAGATGTAACAACACCTCGGCCCACCAGTTGATGCATACCTTTCTTTACAAAGATTACATCTCCAACCTTCATTTCATTCGCAAACTGCCATGTAGCATGCGCAGCGTTTTTATAGGAAAGTTTTTCATCGAAGGTTTCCTTCATTTTTATCTTCATTGCATCCTTTGAATCAAACTCTCGGAGGTCACCAATCTCGCCCCAGCCAATTGCCATAATACCTGCATTATAGAATTCGTCCCACATACATGAGCCTTCACCGGGGGCATAAATCCAATAGTGGACCGTATCAACATCATCCGCAAGTGTATCACTTACCTTTGTTGCAGCTTTCTTTTCTGCAGCTTTCTCCTGATTAACCTGTTCCGAATATTCCCAAGCATCGAAGGACAACTCTTTAAAATCTTTCAATTCACTCTCTGAGCTCTGCAAATAGCTGCGCAAAGACTCTACTATTTGGAAATACTTAGATGAAGGAATCTTAGCTTCAATCTCTGGTAACCCACTGACAATATCAGCTGGAACCTTTCCGGATTCATAAATATACCATTCATTTCGACTATCCAAGTTCAGAAATGAATTTGGTGAAATCCAGTACAATGCCATTGTAATCTTGCTATTTCCGTTACCTTTTTTATTGATAGCCAAATCAAAATAGTGTGCAACTTTCTCTTTACGGTCAGCAGTAGGTTCCTGCGCATAAGCCAAAGCGGAGGCAAACAGCTCCCACAGCTCATCAATGTCACTTTTTCCACGTTCATCAATAAAATAATAGAACGTAGCATTCTGAGGATTGAGCACTGGCAGGCTATCAAACGATGTAGGCACTGCAGTTTTAACATCAAATAGTTCAGCAATTGCTGTTAAAATCTTGATGCGATTGTCATCCTTCAGTTTCTTGTTGAAGAGGCCAAACACAGTAAAAGGGTCAATGTCAATGAGATTATTATCCTTTTCCAAAGTAGGCATATTCATACCAGTCATAGTATAAATAGCCTTCACCTTTTCTACGAGTTCATCTCTTCTGTCTTTATAATCTAAAAGTTTTGAAGCGAATTCCTTATAAAAATCCACCCAATCAAATTGATTTTGTTCGTTCATTTACTTCTCCTCCAGATATAAATCGGGTGTATTATACCAAGCTAATTCTGCGTCTGCTTTTACGCCCTTATTTGAACACTCAAGTAAAGATTTCTTAAGTTTTATTCCACCCTCGGTATGCTCCTTGTTGGTATATTCGCGATAGGCACTCACGAAAGCGTTGCCGGAGTGGTCGAAGATATTGAGGAAACCCTCATGGAAAGGCAGACCGGCACGGAAGATCGTACCGATGACAATCTTGTCGGTAGGGAAATTAACCTGGGCTACACCAAGAGGGGTAGTCACGTCTCTGTTCTCGTAATTGAGGGTCTTTGAAATCTCAAAAGCCTCATACTCGCCGATTCTCTTGATGTTGTTGCGGAAGAGGAGTCGGTTCTTTTGATACTCGCAGTCGCGCATCTCAGCCAGATAGCGGTTGATGATGCAGTTATGCTCGCTCAGATTATTAATTTTCATAAGTCGTAGTATTTATTTTCTTGTTATTTCAATCGATGTTTATTCCTGCTCAAATCTTCTGTAAAGATGCAGCAAAGGTGATGCAAAGATAAGGCAAAATCCGGAAACCACAAAATGTTTTCCGTTATTTTTTTCCTCCGCCTTTTCCTGGTGTCATCCATGGGCTTTTCTGTGTCTTCTGAAGCTCTATATATATAATAGGTGGAAAAATGAATTAGGATGAAGCTGATTTGCAGCGAATATTTGCAAAGTCAATATGGCAAATTATAGATGAATTGGTCGATTTTTTAATTCTTTAACCTAAAAAGCTTTTAAAAAGCAAGAATATTATCTAAGAATCTTTGCTATAAAACATATTTTTTGTAACTTTGCGGCGGTTTTGGAGAATGATGATTTCTTCTGTCAACCAAAGTAAAGAGAAATTATTCACAACTTAAATACATTTAAAATAAAATGGCAAAGTTTGATAAGTCAGTTTTAGCAAAGTACGGAAT
>OIYQ01000701.1_pt1 | contig 13376 bp, 10 predicted proteins | sample 1588311 | NCBI WGS metagenome assembly OIYQ01 (sample SAMN03283244) | human gut metagenome | biome: human-associated habitat; material: feces | host: Homo sapiens | place: Peru | collected 2012
TAACCAAAATGAGGAAAGTAACTGATAACCAGTAAACTTTCCTCATTCTTCTCTCAAACACTTTTTATATGTACTTTTCTAGCGGAGAAACACTTCGTTTCACCCTGTGAAACGAACCGACACGTCTCAATCCTGCTTCCGCCCCATCGGCAAGGAGTTTTGCTTTACTCGTAAATGAATTCGGTTACTTCTGCATAATGATTAGCAGAAAAACGTGAGGGATAACCCCAAATCGTGATGGATAGCGTGATTGATATTGTAAGCTTTTTATCAATCTATCACGCTAAACAAAAGAGATAATAGCCTATTTATCAGATAATTAAAGTTTCAAGAAACGGGAAACGTGATGGATGTGAGGGATAAAACAGATTTTTTCTTCTTATTTATTCGTCCACCTGCTCATAATAATAAGAATAGTCTATACCCTTCATGAAGATCTCACGGTCTTCAATCTTATCAGTTAAAGCATTGGAAATAAGCTGTTTGATGCGACTGCTATCAACAACACTCTGTGTCATCGCAGCCAAATAATCATTCTTGTCAATAAGGCTCCAATCCACACATTTTTTCAGCCTGCGTTTCAATATCAAGTCAAGCCAAATGCGCGTAGCTCTACCATTTCCCTCACGGAAAGGATGAGCGATGTTCATTTCTACGTATTTGTCGATGATTTCATCCAGCGTACTCTCCGGCATCTGTTCGATTCCTGCAAGTGTTTGTGGAAGATACTGTGCCATGGCAAACTGGAAACCGCCCTTTGCAATGTTCACAGTTCGGATCTGTCCTGCAAAATCGTATAGACCACCAAAGAGGAAAGCATGAATCTGCTGCAAACCTTTGACAGAGCCTTCTGTAATAGAATTGATCAGTTCACTCTCGAAAAGAGTGTATGCTTTCTTGCGACTCTGCCCATCAATGGTATTATCGCTATAGGTAAACCAATCCAGAAAGTCGGCAGCCTTATTATTAGGAAAGTTCCTGGCTAGCAGCATAATACCTTCATTATCGAGGACATCGGTCAAACGCAGTTTACCGTCAGGAGCTTGCAATTTCAACTGGTTAGTGGCACTAACCAGTTCATTATTTTCCTTCTTCAGCTTAGTTTTCAGATACTTCCAGTAATTACGGTTCTTGGAATAATCGTCCTGCTCATTCAATACGCCGATAATATCCAGCACGGAGAACCACCATTTGTTGTGTTCCCCGTCCCAAACCGCTCTTACCTCCCGGTCTTTATAAAACCTGATTGATAATTTTCTGTCCATACAACTACACTTTTAGACACATGAAACCATGCAATCATTACACTTTCTGACACATAGAACCTGTGCAAAGATACACTTTTCGACACATAAAACCAAAATTCTGCTGTCTTTTCCGGGATTCATTAAGACTATTTAACCGAGGCTAGCAGTTTTATAGAAAACAAGAATCCCATGTTTCTATTGCCAGAAAGCAATAAGAACATGGGATTCTTCTGTATATCTTAAATATCTTTTTCCTTATAAATCACATTGTTAGCTCCACTCGTAATCTTCAGAGCCTCAGGATGTTCATCAATAAAACTATTGATATGGCGAACTCGCTTCTCTTCGAGAATCTCATCGATGGCGATGAGGATACCAGTCTCCTCTACATCACCAAAGCCATAGTTGATGGCGGTACCGAAAAGCTTCATCGTAGGACTCAGACTCATGTAGGCATTAACAAGAGGCGGGATATTATAACCCAACTTGCGAACTTCACGGTTCAGGATGCGATAGTCTGCCTTGAAGTCATCTTCTGTAAAGATGGCGGCAAGCTCGCTCTCAGGAGTTTCCAACTTCAATGGCTTCATCGGAATGACGAGGTTCTCCTTGTCATCGAAGTGCTTCTTCAGGAAATAGAGAATCATATCACGGCCACGACGGATATAAGATGGATACATCGTCATCTTGCCAAAGAAATACTTCACTTCCGGATAGAGTACCGTCAAGGCGCCCAAACCATCCCACAGATTATCAAGGGCAAAGATGCTCTTGGTGTTGGTGCGCACATTCTGATATTCCAATGATACAAACGAACGGCCCAACTCTACCGTATAAGGCATGTATTCCTTCAGGAACTTGTCTGAGAAATGGAACATGTGACTGGTGGCTAGCTTAGGCTGGCCCTTCTCGTCGAGCTGCCAGTCTTTGCCCAGGAGATAACGGTAACCACCGATAATCTCATCAGCCTCCGGATTCCAAACGATGAGCTGCTTGTAGCAGTTGTCACCAAAATCGAATTCATCAAGGTCCATCGACTTACCAGTACCACCTCCCGCTTCACGGAAAGCGATTTCACGCAAACGTCCAATCTCTTTCAAGACATTAGGCGAATCATTGGCTGTCACAATGTAAATTTCATTGTGGCTCTTGTTTGTCATTCGAAGTTGCTTTTCGGGAGTCAGTTCGCTCTTAAGCAGCTCCTTATCAATCGGTTGGATGATTTCTTCTTCCATACTACTCTTCTCTATATATTCTATATAATTACGATGTGATTTCTACAATTTTCTACTTGATACTACTAACTTTACAGTTTATAAACACTATCCTTCACATACTGCGCCCACTCGGTAGCCGACTTGCTGTGGTCGAAAGTCTGCCATGGAATCGGCTTGCCAATCGCAATACGGAAATGCTTGCCCACGTTCTTATACATCTCGTCTACCAGGAAGAGCATGGCGAGATTGAACGGCAGATGCTTGTCGCTGAAACGGGCTATGCGATAGAACCGCTCAGAGTTGCGCCCGCCAAAGTGGATAGGCACAACATCACGATGATACTCCACACTCTTGGAGATGAACGTCTTTTTCCAAGGCAGGTCACGGATGGTTCCGTCTTCCTGCTTTCGGCTGTTCAAGCCGGCAGGGAACATCAGCATGTGGCAATCGCTCTGGAAACCAGCCTCTACCATGCGAGGGAAGTCGCGGCTCTGTCGGCCGGTCTTGTTGATTCCGATGCTGACAGGCTTCAAGCCAGGGAGATTGAGCAGGAGGTCGTTGACCAGATAACGGAACTTGCCGTCATAATGCTGTCCGATGATGGAACCGAGACATACTCCGTCCTGTCCTCCCAACGGATGATTGGAAACGAAGGTATAGAGCTTGCCGTCATTCTTGTCGGGCAAGTTTTCCAGTCCCACGATTTCCACATCCATCTTCAGATAACGTACGCATTCGGTGAGCCATTCCGTTCCCGAAAGGTTACGACTTTCCCACAAGAACTTGTTGACCTCGTCCTCGTGAACAATCTTCTTGAGCCAGGAAACGAGGAATCGCGGAACGAATTTTGCCTTACTTCCCATCTTGCTCTTCAGTATCTTATCTATGTCTATCGTTTTCTCTATAGAAATGCTCATGTCAAGTAAACTTATATAAGTAGGTGCAAAAATAACTCAACTTTTTCAAATACGTGCCATTTTTTGCGAAAATTTATCAAAAACAAGCAAATTTGCTACTTTTTCGGTTCCTCAGGAGTGAAATTCGGGTATTTTCCGCTGTTTTAGTACATCCAATCAAGGTTCATCATCAGAAGGAGAATTTTGACTAAAAGCAAGTTTTTTATGCCCTTTAATAAAATTTGTAGGTTAAAATAGGGTGTATGTGGGGAATTTTGTGTACCTTTGAACCCGATTTTACATAAAATATGTACATGTGCGTAATAAATAAGGAAATATGATAAAGACAGCAGAAACATACCACGTACCAGTGCTCCTCAAGGAGAGCGTTGACGGGTTGAATATTCAACCTGGCGGAATCTATGTAGACGTAACCTTCGGCGGAGGCGGACATTCCCGTGAAATCCTATCGCGACTCAGCGAGGGAGCCCATCTCTACAGCTTCGACCAAGATGCCGATGCGGAGCGCAACGTGGTAGCCAATCCCAACTTCACCTTCGTATGTTCCAACTTCAGATATCTGAAGAACTGGATGCGCTATTATGGAGTAGACGGGCTGGACGGACTCCTGGCAGACCTAGGAGTTTCAAGTCACCACTTCGATGACGAGACCCGTGGTTTCTCTTTCCGCTTCGATTCTCCATTAGACATGCGCATGAACAAGCGTGCTGGCAAAACCGCAGCCGACATCGTCAACGAATATGACGAAGCAGCCCTTGCCGACCTCTTCTATCTCTACGGAGAGCTGAAGAATGCACGCCGCATTGCTGCTGCCCTGGTCAAGGCTAGAACAGCACAGAAGATAGAGACTACGAAGGACTTCATGGCAGCCGTGGAACCACTCTTCAAGAGAGAACGGGAGAAGAAAGACATGGCTAAGCTCTTCCAGGCACTACGCATCGAGGTGAACCACGAGATGGACGCCCTGAAGGAAATGCTACGTTCTGCTACCGAACTGCTGAAACCAGGCGGAAGACTCTCTGTCATCACCTACCACTCGCTGGAAGACCGCATCGTGAAGAATATGATGAAGGCTGGAAATCCGGAGGGCAAGGTTGTACAGGACTTCTTCGGAAGAATAGAAAGTCCTTTCAAGCTTATCAACAATAAGGTAATCATACCTGACGATGAAGAGCAGGAAAGAAATCCAAGAAGCAGAAGTGCCAAACTAAGAATTGCAGAAAAGAAATGAGTAACGAAGTAAACAAGGACATAGATCAGAAAGCAGACAACACCAAGGTTGAAGAACCACTGGAATCACTCAAGGAGGCGATTGTAAAACAGGCCATCGAAGAGGAGGAATCTGGTTCTTCCAACTTTACGCTACGCAAGATTCTGGGTGGCGACATCTTGACCACTCAGATTATCCGCCGGCAGATATGGCTCGTCATACTCGTGGTGTTCTTCATCATCATCTATATCTCTAACCGATATAGCATCCAGAATGATATCATCGAGTTGGACAAACTACAAACGGAGCTGCAGGAGACCAAGTATAAAGCCTTGTCAGCCAGCAGCCAGATAACAGAGAAAAGCCGCGAAAGCAATGTACTCGACATGCTGAAGACCAACAAGGACAGTACCTTGCACATTGCGAGCCAACCTCCATACATCATTAACGTTCCAGAAGAATGAGTAAATTCGACCATAAGAAAGTAATGCCCCGTTTCAGCGCCATCGCCATCGTGATGTCACTCCTGGCGCTGGCTGTCGTCACAAAGTCGTTCTACATCATGACTGCCAAGCGCGACTATTGGCTGAAAGTGGCTGAGCGCCAGAAGAAAGACTCTGTGACCGTAAAGCCAAACCGAGGCAACATATTAAGTTGCACAGGACAGCTGATGGCAAGTTCATTGCCTGAATTCAAGGTATTCATGGACTTCAAGGCTCTGAAGATAGCCAACAACGATTCACTTTGGGATGCCAAGCAGGACTCCATCTGCCTCTGTCTCCACAAGATTTTTCCGGAGAGGAGCATAGAAGAGTTCAAGCGCAACCTCATAGAAGGACGTGCCAAGGAAAGCCGACACTGGCCTGTATACGAAAAGCGTGTTGACTACAATACATTCACAGAAATAAAAGCCATTCCTGTATTTCGCCTGAAATCCAACAAGGGAGGCTTTCACTGGGAAGAGTTCAATGCCCGAACACGCACCTACGGCTCTTTAGCCGGCCGTACCATCGGTGCCATGTTTGGTGCCAAGGATACAGCGAGATTCGGACTGGAACTGTCTTACGACTCCATCCTCCGAGGATCCAACGGTATCGTTCACCGCAGAAAGGTACGCGATAAGTTCCTGAACATCACCGACACTCCTCCTATCGATGGAGCAGACATCGTAACAACCATCGATGTGAGCATGCAGGACCTGGCAGAACGCTCACTGATAGAAGAGTTGAAAGAAATCAACGCCAACGTGGGTGTAGCCATCGTGATGGATGTACCTACGGGCGACATCAAGGCTATCGTAAACATGGAAAAATGTTTCGACGGCGAATACCGAGAGATTCACAACCATGCCGTGAGCGACCTGCTGGAACCGGGTTCGGTGTTCAAGCCTGCCTCTATCCTCGTGGCACTTGACGACGGAGTGGTTGACACTACATACCGTGTAGAGACGGCAGGAGGTGTCTGGCCGATGTACGGCAGAGACATGAAGGACCACAACTGGCGCAAGGGCGGATATGGAATGCTGACCCTGGCACAGACTCTATGGTACAGTTCCAACATCGGTGTGAGCCGCATCATTGATGACCATTACAGAAACCATCCGGAGAAATTCGTGAAAGGAATCTACCGTACAGGTCTGCATGACGACTTAAAAATACCGTTGGTGGGAGCCACTTCTGCTAGAATCAGAATGCCGCACAAGAACAGTCACGGACAATACGACAACTGGGCGAAGACCTCTTTGCCTTGGATGAGTATCGGATATGAGACACAGGTGCCACCTATCTCTACCCTCACCTTCTACAACACCATCGCCAACAATGGCAAGATGATGCGCCCACGATTTGTAAGCAAAGTGGTAAAGAACGGAGAAACCATCATGGAATTTCCACCGGAGGTGATGCGTCCGCAGATAGCTAAGGAGAAAAGCATCAAGGAACTGCAGACTATCCTTGAACAGGTAGTAAGCGTGGGTCTCGGAAGAAAGGCAGGATCGCCTAACTTCAAGGTAGCCGGCAAGACGGGTACTGCACAGGTTTCGAAGGGAGCCGGTGGCTACAAGGCTGGCGGAACCAACTATCTGGTAAGTTTCGCAGGATATTTCCCTGCCGACAATCCACGCTACAGCTGTATCGTCTGCATCCAGAAATCTGGTCTTCCTGCATCAGGAGGAAGCATGAGTGGTAAGGTTTTCCACGACATCGCAGAAGGTATCATGGCGCAAAGTCTGAAACTTGATGTAAAAGATGCCAAAGACTCTGCATCCATATTCGTACCAGATGTAAAGGACGGCAACATCCTGGCAGCCGACTATGTCCTGACCCATCTGGGCATCAAGACCAATGTAAACTGGTCGGGCAGTTACGCCAACGGCAACCCAATATGGGGAAGGACCGAACGTTCCGGCAGCCGAAGCATGCGAATGATCAAAGAAAAGCAGTATAGCAAGAAAGCTGTACCAGACGTAAGCGATATGGGAGCCAGAGACGCCATCTTCATGATGGAAAGCCGAGGCATCAAGACCAAGATATACGGCAGAGGCAAGGTTACCAAACAGTCTCTTGAACCAGGATTACCGGTGAAGAAAGGTATGGTTTGCGCCATTTATCTGGAATAAGAAACAGGAAGACATGGCGGCACCATCCAGGTGCGCTCTGTCTATATATATAATAAGGTGTAATAAAACAAAAAAACATTATATGAAGTTACAAGAATTGCTCAAAAACATCCAGCCGGTTCAGATTATCGGAGATGTAGAAGTAGAGGTGTCGGGCATTAACATCGACTCTCGAAAGATTAAGGAAGGTCACCTGTTTGTTGCCATGAAAGGTACACAGGTCGATGGACACAAGTTTATTCCTAAGGCAATAGAGCTCGGTGCCAAGTCGGTATTGTGCGAAGACATGCCTGAGGACAAGACAGAGGGCGTAACTTACATTCAGGTAGAATCTACCGAAGACGCTGTAGGAAAAGTAGCTACACTCTTCTATGGAGACCCATCTAGAAAATTGAAACTGGTTGGCGTTACTGGTACCAATGGTAAAACTACCATCGCCACCTTATTATATAATATGTTCCGCAAGTTCGGACACAAGTGTGGATTGCTCTCTACCGTATGCAACTACATCGAAGATGAAGCTATCCCAGCTGACCATACAACTCCAGACCCTATCGAGCTGAACTATCTGCTCAGCAGAATGGTAGAGGCTGGCTGCGAATATGCATTTATGGAATGCTCTTCTCATGCCATCGCTCAGAAGCGTATCGGCGGTCTGCAGTTTGCCGGGGGTCTGTTCACCAACCTGACCCGTGACCATCTGGATTATCACAAGACCTTCGAGAACTACCGCAATGCCAAGAAGGCTTTCTTCGACGGTCTGCCTAAGACAGCCTTCGCCATCACCAATGCGGATGACAAAAACGGTATGATTATGGTACAGAATACCAAGGCTACTGTAAAGACCTACTCTACCCGCTCTATGGCAGACTTCAAGGCAAGAATCCTGGAATGTCACTTTGGTGGCATGTATTTGGAGGTAGACGGCAGAGAAGTAGGCGTACAGTTTATCGGCAAGTTCAACGTGAGCAACCTGCTCGCTGTATACGGTGCAGCCATCATGCTTGGCAAGAAGCCAGAGGATGTACTCGTGGTGATGAGTACCCTTCACAGCGTAAACGGACGCCTGGAACCTATCCAGTCACCAGAAGGCTATACAGCCATCGTTGACTATGCCCATACACCAGATGCATTGGAGAACGTATTGAACGCCATCCACGAAGTGCTCGACGGCAAGGGCGGCGAAGTAATTACCGTCTGCGGTGCCGGTGGAAACCGTGACAAGGGAAAGCGCCCACTGATGGCACAGGAGGCTGTAAAGCAGAGCGATAAGGTAATCATCACCAGCGACAATCCTCGTTTTGAAGAGCCACAGGACATCATCAACGACATGCTTGCCGGACTCAATGCCCAGCAGATGAAGAAGGTAATCAGCATCGTAGACCGCAAGGAAGCCATCCGCACAGCCTGCATGATGGCAAAGAAGGGCGACGTAATCCTCGTTGCCGGCAAGGGACATGAAGACTATCAGGAGATCAAGGGCGTGAAGCACCACTTTGATGACAAGGAAGTGATTCGCGAAATCTTCGGTATCAAGTAGTAATATCATCAATTAGAAAAAGAGAAAAGAACAATGTTATACTATCTTTTTAGATTTCTGGAACAGTGGGGCATCTCCGGTTCTCACATGTGGGGCTACATCTCATTCCGTGCCCTGCTCGCACTGATATTGTCATTGGTTATTTCTGCCTGGTTCGGAGAGAAATTCATCAAGTTTCTCAAGAGCAAACAGATTACAGAGACTCAGCGTGACGCCAGCATCGACCCATTTGGTGTGAAAAAAATCGGCGTACCTTCCATGGGTGGTGTCATCATCATCCTAGCTATTCTCGTACCGGTATTGCTGCTCGGAAGATTGCGCAACATCTACCTTATCCTGATGATTATCACCACCGTATGGCTCGGTTTCCTCGGAGGAATGGACGACTTCATCAAGATTTTCAAACGCGACAAGGAGGGTTTGAAGGGTAAATACAAGATTGTAGGCCAGATAGGTATCGGTCTCATCGTGGGTCTGGTGCTCTGGGGATCTCCTGACGTAAAGATGAATGAGAACCTAGCCATTGAGCAACAGGGACAGGAGACGGTGGTGAAACATATGGTATCCAAATCAAACAGGATTATTATTCTTCCAACTATGGTGATCAGGGTTATTTGTTCCTGATGGTGGATTTCAATGACCCAGAGCAGCCTTCAATAAAGGTGAGAACTTGGCAACCTGACCGAAATCCGAATATTAATTCCAATCTGCCTCGTTCGAATAGGGATTGGGGAATTATTGGACCTGGTAATTTTTAATGAGTATGATGAAGAAGTTTATTGTTTTATTGCTGCTGGTTACGTCTGCAGCCAATAGTTTTGCAATGGTTTCTTTTGAGAGCAGTAGTGGACAAGGCGTAGCACTTTTTCAGAATCAGGAGCCCCAGCTTTCTAAAGATTCCAAGAAGATGATCAAGCGGTTGAAGAAAGAGGGATGGCTGGTTATTGCCGGTGAAAAAAGCATGGAGCAACAAATCTTGCAAAGTCAGTTGTGTGATGTAGAACAGATGGTTGATAAGGATGGAAGTTCCACCAACCGATATGTTTGCCATACTTCTGTTCAGACAGCGGGAACATTTAATACTGCTTATGCTGCAGCCCGTACGAATGCTTTGGTAGAATTGGCATCTATATTGAAAACAGACTTGGTTGCAGCTGTTGAGAGCCAGTTAAGCAACGAGCAAGGTTCGGATATGTCGGCAACGACCAAGTCAAAATTCAGTCAGCAAGCTCGTTCTGTCGTTGATGCAACAATCAAGAGTGCAATTCCTGTATTGGTTATTTATCGTAAATTGCCTAACAATTTTTTTGAGGTACAAGTTCGCTTAGCTTATGATATGAAAAAAATAAAGCTTTAATAACAATGCGTAAAAAACGAATAAGGCTTCATGTCCTATCGAAAGTAGTTTCATTGCCCATCGAAACTACTTTCGTTGGACAATGAAGCCTATTTCATTTTTTTTGTAGATAATCATATGATAGTTGGTTCTATAGAGAATTTGCCTGATATGATTTTGGTAAGGAGAAGTTATCTATTGACGGATAATCTCCCTTGTTCCGAAAATGTTCCGATGAATACCCATAAAAAGCAAGAAATGGCTTACGAACAGATGTTGCTAATTAACGAACAAACACACTATTTGACGTTTAAGCTCAAAATTTAGCAACGTTTAAAGATAATAAAAATAATTGACTCCATTTTAAAATAAAAATCTTATATTTGCAGAGTCTTTTGAAGGTGTAAAATCATCATTGTAATGCAATTATGTTTGTTGATTTATCCTCAGAATAGAACTAATGTATTTACAAACTTTTAAATAATAATGACATGAAGAAAATTTGTTCGTTTGTTTTAATGACTTCAATGATAGTTGGAGTTATTATTGCGAAAAACCTTTCTCCTTTGGGGATGTCAACTCAAAAAGAAGATGTTGGCATCTCTAAGTCGGAAAATGTTTTGAATCAACGTTTAAAGGCAAAAGGTGCATCTGCAGATTCTCTGTCTGTGGTTGTGTCTGGTAAGTCTATGGCCCTGACTTTTGATAATGATGAGGTACAGCCATGGACCATAGGTGATGGATTTATCAACAGCGGAAAACAGAAGAAAGAAAGAGGGTCTTCTACGCTTTCCTTTTCTTATCAAACAGATAAAAAGACAGAGGTATCATTTGAATGGGTAAATACCCAGAATTGGGATCATTCGCTTAAAATGTATGTAGATGGTGTTTGTAAGGGAGAGAAAAATGACGGCTCCTGGAATAAGGTTCGTTTTTTCCTGGATAAAGGAAAACACATAGTCACTTTTGAGGATACGATATCTGTTTATCGTAGTAATTACAATCAAAGCGGTTTGTTGCGTAATATTTGCGTCAGAGAGATTTTGCCTTTAGAGTCTGCTGTTTTGACTGCGAAGTCTCAGCCGCTGAAGTTTGTCAATGAATCAGAATATCCATGGACTATTGAAGATGGATATATTCAGTGTGGTAACTATAATTACCAAAATACTTCATCTAAGTTTTCTACCACCTTTAAAATTGATAAGGTAAGCAAATTCTCTTTTGAAAGATGTTCTGGACGTTATAATGGCGGATTTCAAGATATTTACTATGCTGGAGATTACCATAATTCATCTTTCTATATAAACGGTAAGCTGTATAGCTATGATTACAACAGAATTGCTTTTGGAACCAGTTGTGTAGTTCTCACTCCAGGTACCTATACTGTTGAATGGGTAGATACGATGAATAATAGTTCCTCTTACACCTACTTATCGCAAATTAGGAATATAGAATTGTCTTCCAACTGGATAAATATAGATCTTCCAAAGGCGGGAACATTGGGTGTTGACGTGCTTTATCAAGTGAGTGTATTGGATGATGTAGAACTCTTAAAGGTAACAGGTAATCTGAATAGTGACGATTGGGCCAATATCAAGAAAATGAACAACTTGATGGGATTGGACTTGTCGGGCGCAAAATGTAACTCTGTCCCTAACTCAGCATTTGATGGACTGAGCAGACTTTCGTATGTGGTGTTGCCAGAAGGTATTGAGTCTATAGGCCAGTATGCTTTCCGTGGAACACAGATACAAAACATCACTATTCCAAGCAGTGTAAAGACCATAGAGCAGTATGCTTTTAATGGTATATCTCGTTTGGCGAGCGTTAATTTTGCAAAAGATTCTCAGTTGCAGTATATTGGTTATGGTTGTTTTAGCGGAACAAGCATCAGTGAATTTATAATGCCTAACTCTGTTACAAAATTGGGATCAGAGGGATATCGTTATGATGATAGGGATGACTATAATACATATGTATTTAGTGATTGCGTTAATCTGAAGAAGATTCATTTTTCTGATGCTTTAACGGTATTGGAAAATTACGTTTGCAATAATTGCTATAATCTAGAGGATGTTGATTTGCCTAAAAAACTGGAAGTTATCAGAAATTATTCTTTCTATAGAACTTCTAAATTACGCTCCATTAAGTTCCCTGAAAGCTTACGTACCATTGGCTATCAGTCATTCTATCAAACGGGGTTAGATAGTGTAAAACTCCCAACGAAATTGACTTCATTGGCCAATGAAGCATTCTATGATTCTGATAACATCAAGTATGTGGAACTTCCATCCTATATGTCTTCGTATGACAGATGTTTCGGAAATTGCAATGGTATCGAAAAAATAGTGTGTAAGTCAGCTACTCCTCCTTCTGTTGCGAATGATATTATAGAAGGCGGTCCTGATAAGTCTAAGGTTACTTTGGTTGTACCATCGTTCTCTGTTGCTAATTATAAACTTGACAGTTATTGGTATCGTTTTGGCGATATTCAGGAGATGAATATCGACTTGGATTATTGGCGCATAGCCAGTGCCTTGTCTTTGACCAACAATCGTAGAATGGGTGGAAAGCCTGATGTAGAATTGTATTATGAAGGTCAGTTAATGGTAAGCGGTAATGCACCAATGACCTTTAAGAATTTTGATATCTTTGTAAGTGAATCAAATCCTAGCCGTTTGCTGAACGACTGTACATCCATGACTGCCGACCAGATTACCAGCCATTTCTCAGTGGATGCCAACAGGTGGTACTTCCTAACTCCATTGCATGATATAGACCTCACGAAGGTTACTCATAGCAACAATGCCTCTTTTGTGTTCCGTTACTATGATGGTGCAAGTAGAGCAGCCAATGGAACAGGTAACAGTTGGAAAAATGTAGATAACGGTAAGTTGTTGGCAGGTAAGGGTTATATTTTCCAGTGTAACTCTTCGGGAATGATCAATTTGCCATGTGCAGCAGCTAGCCATGTACAGGTACTGAATACAAACGATGTAACTACCCCATTGGAAACCCATGAAGCCATAGCTTCAGCCAATAAGAACTGGAACTACGTGGGAAATCCTTATCCTGCCTACTATGATGTCTATTATATGGACTTCACCGCTCCTATCACGGTATGGACAGGCGACACCTATAAGGCTTATTCCATTGTAGATGATGAATTTGTGAAACGGCTCAAGAAGAAACGGCTTCCCACGAAGCGGTGTCCCGTCCAGCTTTTCGCCTTGCTGATGGCAAAGTGTTTTTTCGATGATTTGGATGCAAAACTCCGGCCCTTTCGTTTCGA
>OIYQ01000702.1_pt1 | contig 13374 bp, 16 predicted proteins | sample 1588311 | NCBI WGS metagenome assembly OIYQ01 (sample SAMN03283244) | human gut metagenome | biome: human-associated habitat; material: feces | host: Homo sapiens | place: Peru | collected 2012
TCACGAGGCCTTTGCCGACGGATGGATAACCCTCGTAAAAGAATAAGCGCATGAAAAGAGTAAGATGCCCCAAGTGTGACAACTTTATCACATTCGACGAGACCAAGTACCAGGCAGGACAAAGTCTCGTCTTTGTATGCCCACAATGCAACAAGCAGTTCGGCATACGCATGGGTGTGTCCAAGCTGCGCGAGACTCAAAAGGAGGAAAAGCTCGACGAAAGAGCCAACGAGCATGGTTTTGGCTCTATCGTTGTGATAGAGAATGTCTTCGCCTACAAGCAGGTCATTCCCCTGCAGATGGGCGACAACATCATAGGACGATACATGAAGAACAGCGGCATCAACTGCCCCATCGAGACCGTAGACCCCAGTGTCGACATGAACCATTGTGTCATCAATGTGAGTCGCGATAAGAAAGGCAACTTGAAATATGTATTGCGCGACGGTCCCAGCTATACAGGAACCTTTGTCGACAATGTGATCTTGGGTGACAGAGAGCGCCGCGTCATAGAAGACGGCACACTCTTTACCATCGGAGCCACTTCCATCATTTTACGCTCCGCAGATAATAAAGACGAATAATTATACCATTTTCGCTTACTATCTGAAAGAAATTCGCACACTTTTATAATCTTTTTGCCAATATTTTCTTTATATTGCAAGAAAATGCGTATCTTTGCATCTGTAAACTTAAGATTAACGTCAGCTTATGGATGTAGCAATCGTAAAATACAACGCCGGTAACATCTACTCCGTGGTGAATGCCATGAAGAGACTCGGCATTTCCCCCATCCTCACCGACGACGCAGAAACTCTGCGTAAGGCCGATCGTGTGCTCTTTCCCGGGCAGGGACAGGCCAGAGAAGCCATGCTTTATCTCAAAGCACACGGGCTCGACGAAACCATTAAGTCGCTCACACAACCCGTCTTGGGAATATGCGTGGGACAGCAGCTCCTGTGCCGACATTCAGAAGAAGGAGATGTGGACTGCATCGGCATCTTTGATGTCGACGTAAAGAAGTTTGTGCCCCAGCAGCATCAGGACAAGGTGCCTGCCATGGGATGGAACGAGATCTACGACCTCTCTTCACCCCTGATGAAAGACCTGGGCGAAAATCCATACACTTATTTCGTGCATAGCTACTACGTGCCGCTATGCCAGGAAACCATTGCTACGGCCAACTACATACAGCCCTACAGTGCCGCTCTGCACAAAGACAATTTCTACACCTGCCAGTTTCATCCCGAAAAGAGCGGAAAGGTAGGAGAACAAATCCTCAAGAACTTTATGGAACTATGAATATAGAACTCATACCAGCCATCGACATCATTGGTGGACAATGCGTAAGACTCACCAAAGGCGACTACGACCAGAAGAAAGTGTACGACGACAACCCTGCCGAAGTGGCAAAACACTTTGAGAAATTAGGGTTCAAACGTCTGCATGTGGTGGATCTTGACGGAGCCAAATCCAAGCATATCGTCAACGACAACGTGCTGAAAGCCATCACGTCAGCCACTTCGCTAACTGTAGATTTCGGAGGCGGAATCAAGACAGAGGAAGATATCGAGAAAGCATTCGACGCAGGAGCAGCCATGGTGACAGTAGGAAGCATCGCCGTAACTAACCCAGAGCTTTTCCTTAGTTGGATAGACAAATATGGAGCCGGGCGCCTTATCTTGGGAGCCGACGTAAGAAACGGCAAAATATCTATCAACGGCTGGAAGGAAGACTCGGCAGAAGACTTGCTTCCTTTCCTCAAACAGTACACCGACAAGGGTGTGCGCAACGTGCTCTGCACAGAGATCAGCAAGGACGGAACCCTTCAGGGGCCAGCCATCGAACTCTACAAAGAGATCATGGCAGCCTATCCCGACCTCCATCTGATTGCCTCGGGAGGTGTAAGCTGCAACGAGGATATAGATGCTTTGGAGACAGCCGGCATTCCTGCGGTGGTGTTCGGCAAAGCTTTCTACGAGGGAAAAATCGACATAGACAAATTGGGTCTTTGAGTCCCCCATAGCGAGATTTCTGCAATAATGAAAAAGAAGAAAGAGATATGGTTGAACAAAACATAAGCAAAGGTTTGGCTAAGAGAATCATACCCTGCCTTGACGTGAAGAACGGAGAAACCGTAAAGGGCACAAACTTCGTGAACCTCCGCAGCGCAGGCGACCCCGTGGAACTGGGCAAGGCCTACAGCGATGCAGGAGCCGACGAACTCGTGTTTCTCGACATCACAGCCAGCTTTGAAGGGCGAAAGACCTTTGCCGACATGGTGACACGAGTAGCCGAGCAAATCAACATACCTTTCACCGTGGGAGGAGGAATCAACGAACTGAAAGATGTTGACCGGCTTCTCAATGCCGGAGCCGACAAGGTAAGCATCAACAGTGCAGCCATACGCACCCCCGGTCTCATCGACGAGATAGCCGGACACTATGGCTCTCAGGTGTGTGTATGTGCCATAGACGCCCGGCTCGACAGCGACGGATGGCACTGCTACGTAAAGGGAGGAAGAGAAAGAGTGGAACTGGGACTCTTCGACTGGGCAAAGGAAGTTGCCGACCGTGGTGCTGGCGAAATTCTCTTCACCAGCATGGACCACGATGGCGTGAAGCAAGGTTTCGCCAATGAGGCTTTGGCAAGACTTGCCGATGAATTGAGCATTCCGGTCATTGCATCTGGAGGAGCAGGCAACATGCAGCATTTCCGTGATGCCTTCACCTTGGGCAAGGCCGATGCAGCACTGGCTGCCAGTGTGTTCCACTTCGGAGAGATTGCCATCCCCGACCTCAAGAAATACCTGCGCAATGAAGGTATCAACGTGAGAATATAATAAACGAAGCTAACACATAGCAGAAGTATATAGACTAAGAAATAAAGCAAAAAGAAATAGATATGGAAATGGAAATAGATTTCGAGAAAATGGGCGGCCTTGTTCCAGCCATCATCCAGGACGCAGTAACCAAAAACGTACTGATGTTGGGATTCATGAACAAGGAGGCATACGAAAAGACCATAGCCACAAAGAAAGTCACCTTCTGGAGCCGTTCACGCAACTGTCTGTGGACCAAAGGTGAGACATCGGGCAACTACCTCAACCTTGTCAGCATTCAGAACGACTGCGACAAAGACACGCTGCTCGTCAAGGTACATCCACAGGGACCAACCTGCCATAAGGGAACAGACACCTGCTGGGGCGAGGACAACACGCTGAACCCTATTCTCTTCCTCTCAGAGTTGCAGGACTTCATCAACAAGCGTCATGAGGAAATGCCCGAGGGAAGCTATACCACCAGCCTGTTCCAGAAAGGAGTGAACAAAATGGCACAGAAGGTAGGCGAAGAAGCAGTGGAAACCATCATCGAGGCCACAAACGGCAACGACGAGAAACTCGTTTACGAATCCTCCGACCTGCTCTACCACCTCATCGTTCTGCTTACCAGCAAAAAGTTGCGCATCGAGGACGTGGCAAAAGAGCTGCAGATACGCCACGACCCAGAATGGGACAAGAAGCGCCGTACAGCAAAGAGCAAAGGTGAAATGAAGTAATACATATATATAATAAGGAGAAAAAATTAGGATGTTGATAGAATATAAAAACGTAAGCATCTACCAAGCCGACAAGTGTATCCTCAAGGACGTGAACTTCCATGTTGACGAGGGCGAGTTCACTTATCTCATCGGAAAGGTAGGATCGGGAAAAAGTTCACTGCTCAAGACCCTGTACTGCGAGCTCGACCTCGTAGAAGGTGAGACTGAGAAGGCAGAAATCTTAGGCAGAGACCTCACGACCATCAGACGCAAGGATATTCCTGCGCTGAGAAAGGAGTTGGGCATCATCTTCCAGGACTTCCAGTTGCTGCACGACCGCAGTGTGCACAAGAACTTCGAGTTTGTACTGAAAGCCACAGGCTGGAAAGACAAGAAGGCCCGCAACGAACGCATCTCAGAAGTTCTCGAGGAGGTGGGCATGAGCGAGAAAGCAGACAAGATGCCTCATGAGCTTTCAGGTGGCGAGCAGCAGCGCATAGCCATAGCACGGGCATTGCTCAACAACCCTAAACTCATCATTGCCGATGAGCCTACAGGCAACCTCGACCCCGAAACGGCAAGCCATATCGTCAGTCTGCTGAAAGACATCACCAAGCAGGGAACTACTGTCGTTATGTCGACCCACAACATCCCCATGCTCGACAAGTTCCCAGGCATCGTATATCGATGCAAAGACGGAAGTCTGCACGATGTGACCAATGAGTACAATCACATCGACCTGACCGAAGACGGCGAGGAAAGTTGAGTGAAGAGTGAAGAATTCTACACCAACATTAAATAATAAAATAAAACAATAAAATTAAACATTAATATAATATTAAGACTATGAAGGTAATGAAATTCGGAGGTACTTCGGTTGGCTCACCTGAGCGCATGAAGGGAGTAGCCTCCTTGGTTACAGAATCAGGTGAACCTACTTTCATCGTACTTTCTGCGATGAGCGGTACAACAAACTCACTCGTTGAAATCTCTGACTATCTCTATAAGAAGAATCCAGAGGGTGCCAACGAGGTAATCAACAACTTGGAGAAGAAATACATGCAGCATGTGGAAGAGCTCTACTCTACCGAGGAGATGAAGAAAACCACAAGTGAATTCCTTCATAGCGAATTCGATTATCTGCGTTCCTTCACCAAGGATCTTTTCACCTCTTTCGAGGAGAAGAGCATCGTGGCTCAGGGTGAGATCATGAGCACCAACATGGTGGTCAACTACTTGAAGGAACAGGGCATCAAGGCTGTGCTGCTCAATGCGCTCGACTTCATGCGCACCGACAAGAATGCAGAGCCAGACCCACAGTACATCAAGGAAAAGCTTGCCGACATCATGGAGAAGAACCAGGGTCAGCAGATCTACATCACACAAGGTTTCATCTGCCGCAATGCTTATGGCGAGGTTGACAACCTGCAGCGAGGCGGCAGCGACTATACAGCATCGCTCATCGGTGCAGCCCTTCCTGCCGACGAGATCCAGATATGGACCGACATCGATGGCATGCACAACAACGACCCACGAGTGGTAGAGCATACAGAGGCAGTACATCAGCTCAACTTCGAAGAGGCTGCCGAACTGGCTTACTTCGGCGCCAAGATTCTTCACCCTACCTGCGTACAGCCAGCCAAGTATGCCGGCATTCCAGTAAGACTGAAGAACACCCTCGACCCTAAGGCCGACGGAACCATCATCGACAACGTGATAGTACGCGGCAAGATCAAGGCTGTGGCAGCCAAGGACAACATCACCGCCATCAAGATCAAGAGCAGCCGTATGTTGCTGGCTACAGGTTTCCTGCGCAAGGTGTTCGAGATCTTCGAGAGCTATCAGACTCCTATCGACATGATTGCCACCTCAGAGGTGGGTGTGAGCATGAGTATAGACAATGACGCACACCTGAATGACATCGTCAACGAGTTGAAGAAATATGGTACTGTCACTGTCGACACAGATATGTGTATCATCTGCGTAGTAGGCGATCTCGACTGGAGCAACGTAGGTTTCGAGACACTTGCCACCGAGGCAATGAAGAACATCCCTGTAAGAATGATTTCTTACGGAGGTTCCAACTACAACATCTCATTCCTCATCCGAGAAAGAGACAAGAAGCAGGCTTTGCAGAACTTGAGCAACAACCTGTTTGAGAAGTAATTTAAGTGAAGAACGAAGAGTGAAGAGTGAAGAATTCGTATGCAATGCTTCCTACTCACTCTTCGTTGGATATTCTGATTTACAATAAATTGGATATTCTAATTTGACTATATAAGATATTAATTTTAGATTTAAGCGAAATGAAAGGAACATTTCCTATAGATAAGTTTCAGGAGACACAGACTCCGTTCTACTATTACGACACAGCCCTGCTGAGACAAACCCTCAGAACCATCTGCGAGGAAGCAGGTAAACATCCGGGTTTCGAGGTACACTATGCCGTAAAAGCAAACGCCAATCCTAAAGTGCTGGGCATCATCAGCCAGGCAGGATTAGGAGCCGACTGCGTGAGCGGAGGAGAAATACAAGCTGCTGTCAACGCAGGATTTCCTGCCAACAAGATCGTATATGCCGGTGTGGGCAAGAGCGACTGGGAGATCAATCTCGGACTGGAGAAAGGCATCTTCTGCTTCAACGTGGAGAGTATTCCCGAACTGGAAATCATCAACGAGCTGGCTGCCAGAAAGAACAAGACAGCACAGGTTTGCTTTCGCATCAATCCTAACGTAGGAGCACACACACATGCCAACATCACCACAGGACTGGCAGAAAACAAATTCGGTATTGCCATGCAAGACATGGAGAGTGTCATTGCAGAAGCTGCAACCATGAAGAACATCAAGTTCCTCGGCCTGCACTTCCACATTGGCAGTCAGATACTTGACATGGGTGACTTCGAGGCTCTCTGCAACAGAATCAATGAACTGCAAAACCAGTTGGAAGCTCACCACATCGAGGTAAAAAACATCAATGTGGGCGGCGGACTCGGCATAGACTACAAGCATCCCAACCGCGTGCCTATACCCGACTTCAAGTCTTACTTCGACACCTATGCCAAGCACCTGAAACTGCGCGACGGACAGAAGGTGCATTTCGAATTGGGCCGTGCAGTGGTAGGCCAAATGGGATCACTCATCACAAGAACCCTCTATGTAAAACAAGGCACAGCCAAGCAGTTTGCCATCGTAGATGCCGGCATGACCGACCTCATACGCCCTGCCCTCTACCAGGCTTATCACAAAATAGAGAACATCACGAGCGAGGAGCCTGTAGAAACCTACGATGTAGTAGGCCCAATCTGTGAGTCAAGCGACGTCTTTGCCAAGGCTATCGACCTGAACAAGACCCATCGTGGCGACCTCATTGCACTCCGTTCGGCAGGAGCCTATGGCGAGATTATGGCAAGTCAGTACAACTGCCGTCAGTTGCCTAAAGGCTACACCACAGAAGAAATGTAAGGCACCTTAACAATACGAGAAAAGAAAATAACTCAACTTTCTCAAACGAGGAAGTTAAAAAACTAAAATGATGATAATCAGTTTAACTACTATTATCGCTGGCGCAGCAGTGGTTTTATTGGCAGTCCTCGGATCGCTGATCAATCCATTTCTGCGCTCATTGCGTCTCAATAAAGAGGAAGAACAGTCTGCCGAGGAAACGACTGAAGATACAGCCGCAACCCAGCCACTTCCTCCAGTCACCATACTTATCACAGCTCATGACAACCTGCCTGAGCTGGAACGCAACCTGCATACTTTCCTTGAGCAGAAATATCCTGCCGACTATCAGGTAGTGGTTGTCTGCCAGAGCAGCGACGGTGAGACGATTGATTTTCTGAAACGTCAGTCTTCAGAAAATCCACACCTTTATTATACCTTCATACCAGAGAGCTCACGCTATATGAGCCGAAAGAAACTGCAGATTACCGTAGGTGTGAAAGCTGCCAAGTATGAGTGGATTCTGCTCACCGAACCTGCCTGCATGGCCTGCAGCGAGGACTGGCTTGCCAGCATGACGCGTCAGTGCCAGGAGCCTAACCATCTGGTATTAGGCTACGTAAGCACAGAGGAAAGTTGCAAGAGTGTGCGCCGGTTCGACATGATCAGGAAAGCCTATTACCTGTTGCGCAGAGCACAACACACCTACGGCTACCGCACCAATATGCCCAACGTCATCTTCCGCAAGAGCGACTTCATGCGCGAGCAGGGCTATCAGGGCAACTTAGAATATGTGCGCGGCGAATACGACTTCCTGGTCAACAAGTATGCCCTGTGTGGCGACACTGCTGTCGAACTGGCACCATCAGCATGGCTTCAGCAGGAAGCCCCTACCGATAAGAGCTGGCACAACAAGAGCCTCTACCTGCAGGCTTCGCGCAAGTCACTCAATCGCAACCTGTCTATGAGAACCCTGATGTTCTTCGACCATCTCTTTCCCCACCTCAGCCTCATCGCCTCTATAGCAGTTTTGGCGTGCTCCGTCGTGATGAAAAACTGGATACTGACGGGCTGTGCAAGTTTTGCTCTGTTGCTGCTCATCGTTCTTCGAACCATCATCGCCCACAGGGCAGTTGCCCGTTTCGATTCTCTCATTCCTACGTATAAGTTGCCCTTCTACGATTACGGAATCATCTGGCGAAACTTCGCCAACAAAGTGCGTTACTGGCGAGCCGACAAGAACGACTTCACCAGCCACAAACTTTGAGGACAATACAAGGACTCAGCGAGACTGTTTACAAAAAGCTTAAATAATCAACGATGAAAATATATTTATTCATAACCAAGAAAAAAAGGCAATACGCCATGTACAAAGCCTATATAGAGACTTTACAGCAGAGACTCGACATCGCCGACAACATCGAGGATGCCGACGTGGTATTGTTTCTTGGTGCATGGTCATACCAGGGATTCCGACTGGCACAACGTTCCAGAAAGATGGGAATCCCATACATCGTTTGTCCATTGGGCGACATCTCGGAGAGAAACTGCCATAATCCTGGCATGAAGAGAAGCCTGCAAACCCTTATCTATCAGAAGACAATGTGCAAGTCGGCAGAACTCATCATCGCCACCACACCCTTGGAGAAAGAATATCTCACCGCTTTAGGGTGGAACAGCCACATCTCGCTCATCCGATATTTCGGTTACAGCCAGCTCACCTCACAGTCGGCCATGACAGAAGACTGGCAAGGCGCTGACACCATCACCTTCACCAACTACGAGAAGCGAAAGGCAGAAGCCATAGCTGCGAAGACCAACGAGCCTATCATCGCACAAATCATGCAGATAAAAAGCAGGATGCCGCACCGTAACATTCCGCAGAAATACATCGACGACCTGCACACCCTGCTCTATGCCGACAACTACGACGAGGATGCCATCCATGCCGAACTCGCCAAGCAGAAACTTGACATGTATGCAGCTGCCGTCTTTGATGCCATGACCGAGAAGACAGGACTCACCGAGGGATTCATGCCTCTGCCTGCCAGGAAAGGCAGAAAGAGCAGACAGATCCTGAAATACATCAAATAACCATCCCCCCTGTATGACTCACTCCATTCATGACAGATAATACGAGAATCAATTCCTTGGCCAGCAACTTGCCAGCATTCAGCATAGCCGACTCCATCAATCAAACCTTGAGAGAGTCGGCTAATCTTGTTGTCACAGCCCCTCCAGGAGCCGGCAAGTCTACCCTGCTGCCTCTCACCATCCTCGAAGGAATGAACGGCAAGGGGAAAATCCTCATGTTGGAACCCAGACGCCTCGCCGCCCGACAGATAGCCGAACGAATGGCAAGTCTCATAGGTGAACCAGCAGGCAAGACGGTAGGCTATCGTGTACGATTTGAGAACAAGGTGTCTGCCGAGACACGCATCGAAGTTCTCACCGAAGGCATCCTTACCCGAATGCTCGTCAATGATGCCACCCTCGAGGGTGTCGACGTGATTATCTTCGACGAGTTCCACGAAAGAAGCATCCATTCCGACCTGGCATTGGCACTGACCCTGCAGGCACAGAACATCATCCGCCCCGACCTGAAAATCATCATCATGTCGGCCACCATCGACACATCTGCCATCTGTCAGGCTCTTCATGCACCGCTCATCGAGTGTGCCGGAAGAATGTTTCCCGTGAAGACCATCTATGCCGAGACCGATACCGACAAGTACACTATATATAAAGAGGTGGCAGCTGCAGTGATGCGGGCCCACCGCGAACACGAAGGCGACATCCTTGCCTTCCTGCCCGGACAAGCCGACATACAGAGATGCGAGGAACTCCTTACCGCTACTCTTGCCGGCACACAGACACAGGTGTATCCTCTCTATGGCAATCTCTCGCCCGAGAGACAACGAAAGGCCATAGCCCCTTCCCCTCAAGGCGAGCGCAAAATCGTTCTTGCCACACCCATTGCCGAGACATCACTCACCATCGAAGGCGTGAGAATCGTAGTAGACTCAGGCCTTTGCCGTCAGTTGGTGTACGATGTCCGGACAGGACTCAGTCATCTTGAGACTGTGCGCATCAGTAAAGACATGGCCATCCAGCGAAGAGGACGAGCAGGCAGAGTGGCAGAAGGAATCTGCTACCGACTATGGTCGAAGACCTCAGAACACCTGATGCAGGAACAAAGAAAGCCCGAGATAGAAGAAGCCGACCTCACCCCGATGGTTCTCGATATTGCAGCCTTTGGCGAGAACGACCCCATGTCGCTCCCCTGGCTCACGCCTCCTTCCCATAGCAACATATTTAATGCCAAACACTTACTCCTGTCACTTCAAGCAATCAACGAGGACGGTAGTGTCACGCTACTTGGCAGAAAGATGGCATCCCTGCCCTGCCATCCCCGCATAGCCAAGATGATGCTCAACTCCATGACAGATGCACAGAAAGCCTTGGCATGCGACATGGCAGCCGTACTGGAGGAGAAAGACCCAATGAGCGAACATGAGGACTCAGACATGACACTCCGCATCGCCATGCTGCGTTCACAAAGAGAGAGAAAGAACTTGGGCAAATGGGCACGCATCGCACAGATAGCCCAGGAGTATCGCAGGATGCTCAAGGTGAAGGAGGACAACCATCCTGTCGACCCCGAAGAAGTGGGAAGCCTGATCGCCTCAGCCTATCCGGAGCGAATTGCCATGGCTGTCGACAATATCGGCAACTTCAGAATGTCGGGCGGACAGAACATCTTCATCGACCGAAACGATCCCATGTCCCTGCACTCCTGGCTTGCCATCGCTTCGCTCAACTCAGCAGGCTCCAAGGGCAAGGTATTCCTCTCCGCTCCCGTCAGCATCAACGACCTGCCCACATCTACGTTCACCAATATCTCGTGGGACAGCAAGGCAGGAGCAGTGCGTATGCAAAGTGAAAGACGAATCGGGCAGCTCGTCGTAGAAAGCAAACCCATCCACGACGCAGACAAAGGACAGATCATCGACATCATCTGCTCTGCCGTCAGAAAAGAAGGACTCAGCATGCTCGACTGGAACGAGAAGGTGAAACGACTGCAGCAGAGAGTGGAAAAGGTAAAACAGTGGCACCCGGAAATGAACGTGCCCAACCTTACCACCGAGCATCTGTTGAAGACCGCCTCTGACTGGCTTCCCTTCTATATAGAACAGGGGGGAAAGCTGAGAACAACCTCTGCCGAGCTCAGGAAACTCGACCTTGCCGAGATACTATGGGCACAAGTTCCCTACGAGCTTCAGGAAGAAATAGACCATTTGGCTCCTACCCATATCGCAGTACCTTCGGGCAGTCGCATCCGCATCGACTATCGGCCAGGAACCGAGGCGCCTGTATTGAGTGTACGACTGCAGGAATGTTTCGGTATGACTCAGACACCCAAGGTAGACAACGGCAGGCAACGCCTGCTAATGGAGCTCCTGTCTCCGGGCTTCAAACCCGTACAGCTCACGCAAGACCTCGCCAGTTTCTGGCAAGGCACCTACTTCGAGGTACGCAAGGAGCTGAAGCGCCGTTATCCCAAACATTACTGGCCCGAGAACCCTTTAGAGAGCGAGGCTGTGAGAGGAGTGAAAAGAAAATAAAAGCCCGCTTCTTCACTTTTCTCCCCAAAACCGACTGCTTTTGCAGTAATTTAAGTACTTTTGCAAATAAAAAACAATGAACGGAATATACACAATACTTCTCTTAGTGTTAAGCAACATCTTTATGACTATTGCATGGTATGGACACCTCAAACTGCAGCAAACAGGCGTCAGCAGCCACTGGCCCTTAGTAGGTGTGATCGCTTTCAGTTGGGCAATAGCCTTCTTTGAGTACTGCTGCCAGGTACCCGCCAACCGTATTGGCTTTATCGACAACGGCGGCCCCTTCTCATTGGTTCAGCTCAAGGTGATACAGGAATGCGTATCTCTCATCGTCTTCGCCGTCATTGCCAACATTCTCTTCCAGGGTGAGAGTCTGCACTGGAACCACTTTGCAGCCTTCCTCTGCCTCATTGCCGCCGTCTACTTCGTATTCATGAAGTAAGAGAAATTGTGCGAGGTCGGCTGGCTGAGGAGTCTTTCCCCCTTCTTTGCCTGGTTGATGCGTGACTTTGCCTGGTTGATTTCGATAAGGTTTGCGTTCACGCTGCGCTTTACTATGCTGTAATTAATCATAGTTCTGTAGGTTTTAAATGATAGTTTATTACTTTGTCAGCTGCCCGATAGTGCCCCCTTTTGGGTCTTAATAGATGACCGGCGCCTGTCGTCTATTGTGACCGCCCTTGGTCGTAATAGATGCCTCCTGCGAGGCTCCCTGAGCACTTTCATTGGTTGACGGTGCAAAGATACAACATATTTCGGCTGTTTGTTCATTTGTAGAATGACTTGTTAAGCAAAGCAGGTCAAAAATGGCAAGAAACAGAGCTGTAAGTTGCTGTGTATGTGTGGAATACGCAAACTTCGATTTTTGCGTATAACTTTCCTTTGCATGAACTATCAAGACAGTACGAAAAAGAAAAGTGTCATTTTGTGTCATTGTCATTTTGTGTCATTTTTGAAATTCAATGTCATTTCCGCCGCTATATAATAAATAAATATAAATATTTATTTATTATATAGAGCACTTTTTTCTTTCAAAAACGAAAATGACACAAAATGACAATGACACAAAATGACTTATTTGACCGGAATCACCTCAAGCATAAAGTAAAGTAACATTACATATTCACCATCTGTCAGGAGAATAAAACAGAAAAAATAATCATATTAAGAAATCCAGACTTTCTTTAAAATCTGTTCATGAAAGGGAAAGCACAAGGTTGTGTATTAACAATATATAACACTAAAAAAGATATTTAACTGCTATTTAACTTTTCCTATGAATACTTATTGCTATTATCCATGTTTTGATTTGTATAAATATACTAAGCCACATCGTCAAGGCATAATGTATAAATATACATTATTGAAAAACAGGAATTTTCGGTGCAAAAGAACATTGTAAACAGATTTTACAAAACAGCATCTTCTTCTCGTTTTCTCTGGCATCAATTTCACATAAAAAAGTCATCAGCGAAAGCAAACCGTCTTGCCATATTACCATTTTTCCTCTCATTGTTGTCAAGAAAACCTACTTTGAATACACACAATGAGCCAATAAAACACATCATTCAATGACTTTTTCCTCATTTTTTATACTTAACTTTCGCAAGAAAGGCAAATAAACATATAGACTACACCATACCAGGCATATAACAAAAAAAACCTTCAAGAATAATCTTGAAGGCTTTTCTGCGGTGCGTACGAGACTCGAACTCGTGACCTCCTGCGTGACAGGCAGGCATTCTAACCAACTGAACTAACGC
>OIYQ01000703.1_pt1 | contig 13373 bp, 7 predicted proteins | sample 1588311 | NCBI WGS metagenome assembly OIYQ01 (sample SAMN03283244) | human gut metagenome | biome: human-associated habitat; material: feces | host: Homo sapiens | place: Peru | collected 2012
ATGAACCCGATGACAGACGAGCTATCGGTTTCATTCCAACCATCAACCGACAATGGAACAACTGCAATAGAAGATGTTTTAAATACAATTCAGAAGGTTTCTACACCTCAAAACAAACTGATTGTTGTCTTTGACGAGTTTCAAAGCATCCTGGAAATCGATAAAAACATGGATAAGCAACTCCGTTCCATCATGCAGGAACAGACAGGCATCAATTACATCTTTCTGGGCAGTCAGGAATCGATGATGACTGATATCTTTGAACGGGTGAAATCGCCATTCTATCATTTTGGAATGCTGATGAGACTCAACAAGATTCCATACGAAGATTTCAAGTCATATATTGCAGACAGATTGGAAGATGTATCAGAGCAGGCTGCTCAAATTGCAGACGAGATACTGACCTTTACAAGTTGCCATCCATACTACACGCAACAGCTTTCATTCGCTGTTTGGAACAATCTGGTAGCTGGTAAATACGAAGATGTACTCCAACTCGCCGTAGAAGATATCATAACGACTCATGATTTAGACTACGAACGTTTATGGTTGAATTTCAACAAGACAGACAAGTATGTAATGGTCAGTATCTGTGAGGGCAACAATCCTGCACAAGACAGGAACCAGCCTACCAGCACGATGACCAGTGCCTTATTGCGTTTAAGCAAGAAAGGCTACATCATCCGAAGTGATAGATATGAAATAGAAGACCCATTCTTCAGGAAATGGATACTCAAGAATATGATAGAGTAAGATTATATACAGAGAAAATTACGAACTGTACGGTTGAAAAAAAAACCTGTCTTGCTACTCAGAACATTCGCAGCGTGGCTCTTTCGCGCTACGAATGTGCTGAGATGCAAGACAGGTTTTCTGTTTTCATTCAAGTCTGAATCCTACCAGGAGTCAGAGAAAGCATTGTCATCAAAGAGCCAACCAGTCTTTTTGGCATAATCCCCCTCTGATACGTTTCCATCGTTTGAGGTAGGTAAATCTGTATTACCAAACATCGAATTTTTATGAATATCAGGAGCTGCATACTCGCTGTCAGCATCATGGATACTGTTACCGAGTAGTTCTGACTCTTCTTCATATTTTATAAAGAAGATTGTCGGAATGATATAATCTTTTTTCATCTTTGTAACAATTATTTCTTTACATATTTCTTACCATTAACTATATAAACGCCTTTAGGCAGTCCGTTAAAATTAAGAGCTTTACTACGAACCAACTGTCCATCTATGGAATAGACATCAGCAGAATGAGTAAGGATACCACTCTCAAAGAGCAGATTTTCAATGCCTGTAGTATTGTCTTCCTCATTTTCAAAACCGTTTACATTCATATTTTGTAGCGAAATCGCCTTTGCGCCAGCAGTTTCCCTATTAAAATAGATGTAAGATCGGTAAGGTTTGATCTTCATTCCATCTTTAGGAATACGTGAGAGAACACCATTATTCTTCACTACGTAAGATCCTTCATTAAGCTTAGCATTAGTGAATGTACCCTTAAAGACGAGTGCATCGCTCTGCATTTTGCCATCAGTATAGGTCGTACCGTCTGTTCCTACGGTGAATATCGGACTGTCAGCCTCACCGAATGTGGCGCGGGTTGTTATGCCAGTGATTTGCGAATGGTCTTTCTTCTCTGTATCACCCTTCGTGGTAGGGAAAATAAGATAAGGATAACCGGCGATGATGTCCTGATTGACATGCTCGATAAACATCACTTTCTTTTTGGAAGTGTCGATGTTTTTCATCAGCACCACCATGGTTCCGTCGCCGAAGACATCCTCTATCTGTCTCCTATTGATGGAATAAGGCAGACAGATGGCATTCCAATAGTTCTTGTAGAACGTGCGATCAAGCTTAACCTCCGCATTCTTTGCATTAGTAGGCGCAGAATAGTTTTCTCCATCTTTAAGCTCTACATTCTCAATAGATGAAACGTCAACAATTTTACCAGTTGCCCTCCATTCATCATGCTTAGCGTCTGGTTTCACCTTATGATATTCAGCATGCTTGCCTGGCTCGAATGTAAAGCCTGCCAGTCCGAGCTTTGCCGTATTTGAGAAGATGTAATAGGTCTTGCCAGGAAGCACATTGAATGTATATCTGACAATGCCCTTAGTGATCAGCACATGTCCATCTTCATCATTGCCAAGTTTGAATACGTGCTGCTGCATACCCGGATTAGGCCAGTTGTCGAGGAATGACCATTGGGCATCAAAGTCATTTATGTGAAGGAAGGAGTTCATTGTTGCTGTATTATAAGCGAACTTTGGATCGCCCCAGCGATACTCGGCTCTGGCGCGTCCATCATCTTTCCACATCTGCGCTGCCACCTTACTCTTGGTGTCCGCCACCACTTCTTTGACTATCTCGCCTTTCTCATCAGCCACATATACCTTCTTGACTGTAACGTCGATAGGCTCATCTTCGTTATCGTGACTGACACAGCCCTCCTGCATCACATAGACAGAGATCAATCCTGCATCTGTAGGCTCTATCTTGATGTGCGAACCACGGCAAGGCAAGAGCCAAGGTGTCTCGTTGGCAACAGAGTTGTTGTTTGTCGGGGCAGAATAGTTGCCTGTTGCGGCATAAGTATTATCGCCTTCCACCTTCAGTTGCTCGCTCTTCGCCGCACAACTGCCATTTGTGGAGAACGTCGCATGGGCATCATTGAAGAATTCATGGAATACGTCTTCTTCCGTCTTACGGCTATTTGCAAGGTAACCATTTCGGTCAGCATTCTTCTCGAATTTATGTCCTTCCCATGGTTCTTTTGCCGTATATGAGTCTGTATTACCATAATAAGTACCATTATTATAAGTCCATCCTCCGAGTGTCACTCCGACTGTCTTGTCACCATTATACAATGTCTGACCGACCGTGTACTCTTTATTGTCTTCCACCCTGCATGATGTGTTTGGATCTGGCGTCACTACAATCTCATAGGATGAGAAGATACGATTTGATGGCTCAAAGGCATACTGGTCATAGATGTCACAATCATACTTATTCTCGTCATTGATGAGCTCTGCCGTTATCACAGTGCTGCCGGCTATGCCATGCAAAGTGACGGTTCCATTATCGTCAATGGAAGCCACATGAGGAGAAGAACTCGTATACTTGAAATTATAACTCGTATCATCAGTGTGTACTCCATTGACATACAGGGCCTTACGTGGAAGTGGGTTCTCATTATTAGGATTCGTCACCACACTAACCTCTTCATTATTATTATCCACAAACTTTATCTGTGCGAAATTCTTGTTAGTGGCTTCCATTCGGATTATGTCTATGTCAGATGGCATAGTAATGCTGTTTTCTCCAGATGTTGTACCACCAACCTTGAACAATATTCTATCACAATCCTGACTTGGCGAAGGAATAGTTACATTCTTTAACTCAGCATTATTCCAATTCACATTATCATCTTTCTTGTTCTTGTATTCCATCCTCACATACGTACCCTCTACCAGATTGGAGAACACCACCTTGACGCCCTGTGAAAGATGGAGAGCACCGTTCTTTGCATCTATCTGTATCTTTTTACCATTAGTGACAAACCGCAAGCCCTTGAAAGCAGGTATCTCAGTGATTCCATCATAGGTCAATGCTGCTGCTGAGGAGAAATTGGTATTGAGCGTATAAACGCCATTGGATGAAGCCCACATGTTCTTGTTCAGCAAATCAGGATTGAAGAAAATGTTGTTTTCCAGATTTCGATCGAAATGCCAAACTGACGGTGAATAGTTCTTCTTCTTGATAATCTCATTGATCTCACGCTTTGACAGCACACGATTATAGATTACGATGTCGTCATAGGCAAACGCCACGTCATAGCCGAATTCCACATTGTTGGCATTGGCGCCACCGAGCACTATGCTTTTCAGTCCTTTGATACACCCTTCCAGCGAGCTGGCATTATGCGTGGCATAGCCACCCAAACATGTCGGTTCTCCATCTACATACATATTAAATCGTGACAGGTTGTCATACTTCTGGTAAGTGATGTAATGCCAGTTGCAGTCCTTATAGAAATTCTTGTTGTAGAAATCCGTGTTGGACTTTGTGTCACACAACTCGCCAAAACTGCTTGTACCGCTATTATAATCGAATGTAGTATCATTCACTCTCATATAGCCGGTAAGTCCACCACTGCAGGTGATATTAAACATATGAGGATTATATATTCCGTTATTTTGATCTGGATTCGGTCCATTATACGTATCTCCTGCAATATAGAACATTGACGGCTCGTCATAAGCCAGTCCGCGATTGACTGCTAAATCTCCATTTACCCAGAATCCTATTGTCACCTTTCCTGTGGTTTGTATTCCAGGTATACCGTCATGGCCAGAAAGGGAATTCTTCTCACCCAATACTACACGCATATAGTCTGACGCGCCATATCTGTCATAGATATCAGCATCAGGGATATTCTGGAAATAATGTCCGAAAACAGCATCCTTCACGATATACTTATCCTTATTGACAATCTTGCCATCTTGGATGCCAAGTCGGCTGATCAGATAGTGTTTCATATTTTTATTATCTGATTCGTTTGCGACATTGTATTTTTCTTTACCGTCTTGTATATATTTTTCTGTTGTAGGATATATATCGACACCATCATTTTCATCCTTTTCGAATGTCAACTCAGCCAATTTACCGTCATCGAGGTTGATGGAGGCATTATCCTGGCTCTCATCCTTTACGCCATCTGGTCTGTAGGATCCTTTATGGATTTCAAGCAGGGTGCAGGCACTGTTGGGATCTGAAAACTTGAGCTCAAGAGAAAACTCCGCGCCCTCTCCTACTTCAAACTCATACAGCACATTGTAAGTTCGAGTTTCCGTGGTGCCACTATTGTCATCTACCTTTCGTGCAACGGTCTCTGCACCTGTGAGGATATTTCGCAATGTCACTGATGATACTCCTTTCGTGCTCGCCATCTGAGCATAAAGGGTGTGCTTTCCTGGAGTGAGCTGGATGGAATTATAGACATTATGATTGCCGTTACAATTTGGATCAGCACTGGTACAATTATGGATTGAACACTTAGTATAGCCTCCTCCACCGTAAGTCAGCGACCAGTCATTGCCATTTACCTCATGCTTCCAACCGTAGTAAGAGGGGCTTGAGCTGTTGGTAATATTCTTGTTTATCGTTGGCATATCCCATTTCCACTCTATGTCAGACTTATACATATCTGTGGTCTTGCCGGAGAAGAAATTCCAGAGATAAGCAGGTGCGCTCGCTTCCACATTATGCCAAAGTCCATCAAATGTGACAGTGGTGACAGGCACTCCATTCACACCTGTGAAATCATATCTCTTGAAATTATGCTCTTCACTATTCTCTTTGGTCGTACTCCAGCCCGTATTAATAACCTGCTGTGAGAGGTCGCATCCATTGCGGAACAGAAGGTTTTCTATGATGGTGTTGAGATGCTTGATGCCAACTATTTGATCACTATTGCCATGCAGATGGATAAACGGAATAGGGTTTCCCGTAGCGAGGTTCATGTGAAACTCATTGAGAGGGTAGCCACTGCATGAACCGTATGCCGCAAATGTGCCATTGAGCACTTTCGCACAAGCGTATGTCATCATGCCGCCCATGGAGAATCCACAGAGGTAGAACTTCGTCGGATCGACGGAGATATTGCTGTTGGAATTGTAGATTGTCTTTATCTCATTCACAAGTTCCTTGATAAACTTTGTATCTGCATTCTCTTTTCCAGTGGCTTCCCAGCCCGTACCATTTCCGAAAGCATTATACCAGTCACCAGGATAGTCTTTTTTATCCTGGTCACTTCCACCATTTCGTCCTTGAGGATAAACCACGATGAAGCCTTCTTTATCTGCAAGTGAGGTAAAAATTGGTTTGCCATCTTTTTTTTAAATGTCGTTTTGGTTGTTTGGATCGTCGTTACCGTAACGTCCATGCAAAGAGAATACCACTGGCACATTCTTTTTTCCTTCCACAGAAGCAGGTACATAGAGCCAGTATCTACGCTCTTTGTTATCGACAGTTATAGTGCGTTCCGCATTTATTCCTATAGTGCGTTCCTCATTTATTCCTACTTTCTCTGACCCATGACTTGCAGGATCGGAAAGCGTGGCTTTCAAATCTTCTCCGGCATAGATGCCGTTACTACCGGTGATGAAAAGGATCATCACCATAAATGTTCTAAGGAAGAGCGACCTACAGACGCCACTTCCTCTGCTACTGAAAGTAATAAAGTAATGTAAATTCATATTTTAGTGATTTTAATTTTTCGGATTATTACTCTTCGTCGTCAGATAACAAATTGGCTTTATCTCGTCAATGATAGTGTTTCGTCGGATTACCATTTGCTGGTAGTTGAATTGTAAGTTTTCGAATGATTGTGAGATTACTATTTCTTTACAAGGCGCAAAATTACAACTTTTCCGATGATTTATATTTCTATAATATACCAATAACTTTCGCTAATGTTACATAAAGAGGAAAATATACGAAAATGCTACATGAGGAAAAGTTCGTGTTACACCAGAGAAAGTTGTCCGATTTCTCCGAAAGACAGCAGGGGGATTACATGACACTGCGAAACTCTTCACCAATCCCAAAAGAACCGCGTAATCAGTGCCTAAAAATAGAGCCCCCAGCTGAAATTCAGCTGAGGGCTCTTAAGGTATATTCAGTTATGGAATCTGAATCAGATTATAAAGGTTTATATTCTACGAATGCTTCCATCGCCTCATAGCAAGCAAGACCCAAGTTATCATACAACTGGGCTGTAGCGCGGTTTCTGTCTTCCGCACGCTGCCAGAAAAGACGGTCGTCATTGCCGAGGAAAGGAGCACTTTCCATCTGAGACTGGTGCTTCAGGATAGAATTACGCTTAGCGCGCAATTCCTCTGGGCTCAATGGAACACACATCTCGATGTTCTCAATCTCCCATTCTGCCCATGCTCCACGATACATCCAGATGCGGCAATCTTTCAGCCACTCTGCGCCTGCCTCCTTCTCGCGGTCGATGGCAGCCAATACGGCGTCAGTACACTTGCGGTGGGTGCCGTGAGGGTCTGCCAAGTCGCCAGCTACATAGATCTGATGAGGCTTCACCTCCTGCAGCAACTGTCTTACTACTGCTACGTCCTTCTCGGTCATAGGGAGTTTTTCTATCTTACCGCTTTCATAGAATGGAAGGTCGAGGAAGTGGACATGATCCAGCGGGATCTCATTATAGGTACAAGCAATACGTGCCTCGCCACGACGGATAAGACCCTTGATAGTAAGAATGTCTCTTGTATCGAAGTCCCCCTCCTTCTTGTTGGCAAAGAATTTCTTGATCTCCTTGTACTTGTTGGCGATGATGCTGTCCTTGGATTCTGCAAAGAGCTGGTTGAAACCATTGATGAAGTGCATGAAGCGTGTTACTTCCTCATCACCTACTGCGATGTTGCCGGATGTCTCGTAAGCCAGATGCACGTCGTGGTGCTGCTGAACCAGACGGCGGATGGTTCCGCCCATAGAGATAACGTCATCGTCTGGGTGTGGAGAGAACACTACGACACGCTTTGGATATGGTTTGGCACGCTCTGGACGATAGGTATCGTCTGCGTCAGGTTTGCCACCAGGCCAACCGGTGATGGTATGCTGCAAGTCGTTGAAAATCTTGATATTAGCATTGTATGCAGAACCATAGAGAGCCAACAGTTCGCTCAGACCATTCTCATTGTAGTCCTTGTTGGTCAACTTCAGGATTGGCTTGTTAATCTTCTGGCAGAGCCAAACCAGTGCAGAACGTACCAGCTTGTCTGTCCATTCGCATGATGAAACCAACCAAGGGTGCTCAATGCGGGTAAGATGGGCAGCTGCACTCAAATCCAATACCACCTGTGCGTCTGGGTGAGTCTGCAGGAAAGTAGCAGGCAGGGTATCTGTGATGTTGCCCTCTATCACCTTCTGCATAATCTCAGACTTTTCGTCGCCCCATGCTGTCAGGAATACAGTCTTGGCTGTCAGGAGAGTGCCAACACCCATAGTGAGTGAACATGGAGGAACCTGCTCCTTGGTCTTGAAGCTGTTTTCCATCTCCTCGCGTGACATGTTGCCGATGAGGATGATACGGGTGAGCGACTGGATACTTGAACCCGGTTCGTTGGCTGCGATATTACCCATGCGGCCGATGCCGAGGATAGTAACGTCGAGACCGCCGAAGGTCTTGATGCGCTGCTCATAGAGGCGGCAGGTGTCTTGTACATCCTCCTGTGCGATGTTGCCATCGAGGGTGAAGATATTCTGTTCTGCAATATCCACGTGGTCGAGGAAATGCTCCTTGAGCTGGTTGATGCTGCGGATAGAACTGTCCTTGCGGAGTGGGTAATACTCATAGGCATTGAATACTACAACATTGCGGAAACTCAGTTTCTTCTTCTCGTAGCGGCTTACCAATTCATCATATACAGGATTGACAGAGAGGCCTGTGCCCAATGCCATCACATAATACTTGCCTTCGTGCTGGGCAGCCTTAATGCCCTTCTCAATGCAGTCGGCAATATGACTACAGCCTTCGCTTACAGATGCGAAGATATCGGTATGAATTTTCTCCATGCGGGAGATTTCGGAGTATTCCACGGTCGTCTTAGGCTTGTAGAATTCCACAGGTACCTTGTTGAGTACGATTTGTGAACTAAGATTTAATCTCATAACGTAATATATTTATGTAATGTAATATATTGATAATGTTGGAATTTTCTCGGTCTGTTGGATTTTTCTCGGTCGAGGGGTCTTTTAGATATTGTTCTTCTCGATATCCTTGAAGTAGCGGTAGGTTCCCACTTTCAACTCGTCTGTAGCCATTTCATCACAGATGATGATGCCGTGCTTGTGGAGCTGGAGTGCGCTGATGGTCCAAGCCTGTGTAACAGGACCTTCGATGGCAGCGTGGAGAGCCTGTGCCTTGTTGTGGCCATTGCAGAGAATCATCACCTCTCTTGCGTCCATCACGGTGCCTACACCTACGGTAAGAGCCAAAGCAGGAACAGCCTCAGGATCGTTGCCGAAGAAGCGTGAGTTGGCGATGCGGGTGTCGGTGGTGAGAGTCTTCACACGGGTGCGTGAGGTGAGGGCAGAGTAAGGCTCATTGAAGGCGATGTGGCCGTCAGGACCAATGCCGCCAATGAAGAGGTCGATACCGCCTGCAGCCTTGATCTTCTGCTCGTAGCGCTCGCACTCAGCTTCGAGGTCTTCTGCATTACCATTGAGAATGTTGATGTTCTCCTTAGGGCAATCAATGTGATCGAACAGATTCTTTGCCATGAATGAGTGGTAGCTCTCTGGATGAGACTCTGGTAAACCTACGTATTCATCCATGTTGAAAGTAATGACGTGCTTGAATGATACCTTGCCTTCCTTGACAGCCTCTACGAGCGCTGCATACATACCCATTGGGGATGAACCAGTTGGCAAACCAAGTACGAATGGACGCTCTGCTGTTGGAGCGAACTTGTTGATTGTCTCTACTACGTGATTGGCTGCCCAACGTGACAGCTCATCATAATTTTTTTCAATAATTACGCGCATAGTCGTTAGTATTAATGATTTGTTTTTTAACTATAAATAATGTATTTATTTAACTGATTTATTTTTGTTGAATCAATTCTAATTTTGTCGCAGCAATGAAACCGATAGTCTTTCTGTCAGACCTTTTCAGCCTTTCTGATAGTTCCCTTTCAGTTGTTCCGGCAGTTCTGCGGACTGCATCCAATGTGGGTCTTCACGAATTTGCAGAACGAGGCATAGTCGTCGAACCCGAACCTTTCGGCTACTTCCTTGATGGGAATATCGGTGTATTTCAACTCAGCCCTGATCTTATCTACTGCATGTTCCAGGATGATGCCGATGGCAGGCTTTCCTGTGTACTGCTTGACAATCTTCGAGAGATATTTCGGACTCACGCATTGCTTGTCAGCATAATAGGCCACGGTGCGATGGCAACCGTTGTCAACTGCCAGGGCATTGGAGAACTCCAGAAAAATCCTGTCGGCACTGTGCCTGTGCTGCGTGGTAATCACGTTGTCGTAGGCAGGCACATGAATGTCGTTGATTACATAGAAGAAGATACTCGCCATCAGACTTTCCTTCAGCTCGTTGCAGTAGTGGTCGTGCCGATTGCTGCGGAAACGCAGAATGTTGACGAACGTGCTGATGAAATTGTGGATGATCTTCTGGTTGTAAGATATCAACGGTTTCTGGTTGAGAGCATTGAACATAATCCATGCATCTCGGTTGCTCGTCAGCAGACGGCGTACTGCCGAGAGAGAATAACCTACCATCGTGATGAGGCACCTCTCGCTCTTGCGGATGCTGTGAACGATGACATTGGGAGGAACAAGCAGCAGGTCGCCGGCAAAGAGTTCTATCTTGCGGTCGTCGAAATTCAGGCACAGATTGCCGTCCAGACAGAAGAGCATCATCAGGAAATTGACCTTGATGCTTTCTTCTTCGTCGGGAAATAGCAGCAGGGGAGATGCTACTACATAATCCGGGTCGGAAAAAACCGAATTGCCGTCTTCTTCTGCAAAGTCTTGCAGCTGATAACTTGTTAGTCTGTTGTTCATCATTCTTTTATTGTCGGTGCAAAGTTAATAAAAAAAGAGGGAATTCCATTACATATTTTTCCCCATTATTCTACCTTATACCGCAATATTGAGTAAAAAGGCATTTTTTAAATCTTTTTTAGGAGAAAAAAAGAAGGAAATGGGGAAAAATATGTAACTCTAAAATGCTTATTTTCCTATTCAAATTTGTCACCTTATTATATATAGTGTATCATTACCTTATTATATATAGTTTCATCGTCTCATTTTATTCAGATAAGGTTGTCTAATATATATAAAGATGTGATTTTATTTGATATAAGTTTGAAATTTGCATAAAATGTGAGCAAAATGTTAGTGTTTTGCCAAAAAATTACTAACTTTGCACCCGCAAACTTATAAATACGATAAAAGAATGGCTAATTTGAGATTTGAGGTTGTAGCCGAGGCCTTTAAGAAAAGACCTGTAGAGGTGGAAGTTCCCAAGGTTCGCCCTTCGGAATACTTCGCCAAGTATGTATTCAACCGCCAGAAGATGTACAAGTATCTCCCATCTGATGTTTACGAGAAACTCATCGATGTGATTGATAATGGTAATCGTCTGGATCGTTCCATCGCTGACGCTGTGGCTGCGGGCATGAAGCTTTGGGCAGAAGAAAACGGGGTAACTCATTATACGCACTGGTTTCAGCCTCTTACCGAGGGTACTGCAGAGAAGCATGATGCTTTTGTGGAGCACGACGGCAAGGGTGGTATGATAGAGGAATTTTCAGGCAAGTTGCTTGTTCAGCAGGAGCCAGATGCCAGTTCGTTCCCTAATGGCGGAATTCGCAACACTTTCGAGGCCAGAGGTTATTCTGCCTGGGACCCAACTTCGCCAGTCTTTATCATCGACGATACGCTCTGTATCCCTACCATTTTTATATCTTATACAGGTGAGGCCCTTGATTACAAGGCCCCATTGCTCCGCTCGCTCCATACTCTGAGTGAGGCGGCTACCGAGGTGTGCCATTACTTCTATCCTCAGGTGAAGAAGGTGCAGACCAACTTGGGATGGGAACAGGAATATTTCCTCGTGGATGAAAGTCTCTATTCGGCACGCCCTGACCTGATGCTTACGGGCCGTACCCTGATGGGACACGACTCTGCGAAGAACCAGCAGATGGACGACCATTATTTCGGAACTATTCCTGAGCGCGTGCAGGCATTCATGAAAGATTTGGAAATCCAGGCACTCGAACTCGGTATTCCTTGTAAGACCCGCCATAACGAGGTGGCTCCTAACCAGTTTGAGCTGGCACCTATCTATGAGGAGTGCAATCTTGCTGTAGATCACAATATGCTCCTCATGAGTTTGATGAAGCGTGTGGCACATAAGCACAGTTTCCGTGTTCTCTTGCACGAGAAGCCATTCGCTGGCGTCAACGGTTCGGGTAAGCACAACAACTGGAGCCTCTGCACTGATACTGGTGTTCTGCTTCATGCAGCAGGCAAAACTCCTGAGGATAACCTCCGATTTGTAGTGTTCATCGTGGAAACCCTGATGGGTGTGTATAAGCACAACGGTCTGCTGAAGGCTTCTATCATGAGTGCAACCAATGCCCATCGACTGGGTGCCAACGAAGCTCCACCTGCCATCATCTCCTCTTTCTTGGGCAAGCAGCTTACTGATCTCTTAGACCATATAGAAAAGGCAGATAAGGAGGAACTCTTTGCATTGGCAGGCAAGAAGGGAATGGAACTGGATATTCCTGAGATTCCAGAGCTGATGATTGATAATACCGACCGCAACCGTACTTCACCTTTTGCTTTTACTGGCAATCGCTTTGAGTTCCGTGCTGTGGGTAGTGAGGCCAACTGTGCATCATCTCTTATCGTGCTGAATGCAGCTGTGGCTGAGGCTCTCGAAGAATTTAAGACCCGTGTGGATGCACTTATTGCCAAGGGTGAGGATCAGACTTCTGCTATTATAGATATTGTACGCGAGGATATCAAGACTTGCAAGCCTATCCGCTTCGATGGCAACGGCTATTCTGATGAGTGGAAGGAAGAGGCTCAGAAGCGTGGACTCGACTGCGAGGCATCCTGCCCAGTGGTCTTCGACCGTTATCTGGATAAGGAAAGCATCGAGATGTTTGCCAAGACCAACGTGATGAGCGAGAGCGAGTTGAAGGCGCGCAACGAGGTGAAGTGGGAGACTTATACCAAGAAGATTCAGATTGAGGCTCGTGTGATGGGCGACCTGACCATGAACCACATCATCCCTGTGGCTACTCACTATCAGAGCCGTCTGGCAAAGAACGTAGAGGGTATGATTCACATCTTCGGTGGCGAGGAAGGCAAGAAACTGACTGCCCGCAACGTGAAGATTATCCGTGAGATTGCCGAGCGCACCGAGTCGATAGAGCGTGGTGTAGAGGCATTGGTAGATGCCCGCAAGGTAGCCAACAAGATAGAGAGCGAGCGCGAGAAGGCAGTAGCATATCACGACACGGTAGCTCCAAAGATGGAGGAAATCCGTTATCAGATAGACAAGCTTGAACTCCTCGTAGCCGATGAACTTTGGACTTTGCCAAAGTATCGTGAGTTGCTGTTCATCAGATAATATTTCCTGGATAAGGAATAAAGATAATAAAAAAAGAGTGCATTGTTTGTTACAGTGCACTCTTTTTTTGTTCCGTGAATATGGTAAAGTTGGTTAAAAGTAATATAAAGAACGTGAGGAAGTTTGTTTCGTTACTTGTTTTTTAGTACTTTTGCCCCATAATTATGG
>OIYQ01000708.1_pt1 | contig 13347 bp, 7 predicted proteins | sample 1588311 | NCBI WGS metagenome assembly OIYQ01 (sample SAMN03283244) | human gut metagenome | biome: human-associated habitat; material: feces | host: Homo sapiens | place: Peru | collected 2012
CTTTCGGCATCTTCCGTCCGGTATCGCTTATCGAAACCGATGAGGTGAGGGTGGAGCCTTTCGGAGTACATGTATGGAACAACGAGGCATGCGACAGCGTCTTTGTTGAAACCGAAGTGAAGAACTATTCCGACCATGAGCAGACCATCGAGGTAATCAGCAAACTGGTGCTGAGCAGCGGCAAGACCGCTTTCCGCCAGACCGGAAAGATTACCCTGAAGGCAGGCGAGACCCAGGTGGTCCGTCATCAGGCAAAGGTCAGCGATGCCCATCTGTGGAGCATCACGGATCCTTATCTCTATACCCTTTCCAGTATCATCAAACGAGAGGGCAAGACCATCGATGATGTGGCTACACCTTTTGGCATCCGCTCCATCTCATGGCCGGTACTCCGACAGAAGCAGGCTGCGCTCCGTGGCGATTCAGCCCAGATGGATAAGAAAGACGGCAGATTCTATCTCAATGGCAGTCCGGTTTTCATCAACGGAACCTGCGATTACGAGCACCTCTTCGGTCAGAGTCATGCCTTCTCTCACGAGCAGATTGCCTCCCGTGTCAAGATGATGCGTCAGGCAGGTTTCAATGCCTTCCGTGAGGCACATCAGCCACATAATCTCTATTACCAGCAGTTGCTGGATGAGCAGGGCATGCTGTTCTGGAGTCAGTTCTCGGCACATGTCTGGTATGATACATCCGCCTTCCGCAAGAATTTCAAGCGTCTGCTGCGCCGTTGGATCAAGGAGCGCCGCAATTCGCCTAGCGTCATTCTCTGGGGCATTCAGAACGAGAGTGTGATGCCGAAGGATTTCACCGAGGAGTGTGCAGCCATCATCCGGGAGATGGACCCTACCGCTCAGACCATGCGCGCCATCACGACCTGTAATGGAGGAGAGGGAAGCGACTGGAATGTGATTCAGAACTGGAGCGGAACCTACGGCGGAACAGCCGATAAATATGATCAGGAATTGAAGCAGCCTAACCAGTTGCTGAATGGTGAATATGGTGCCTGGCGCACGCTCGGTTTCCGCAGTTCTGATGCAGAGAAACTGCATGCCGGTGATGCAAAGGCTCTGTCAAAAGCCTATACCGAAGATGCCTTTGTATCTCTTCTCGGCAAGAAGGCGATGCTGGCAGAGAGTGCCAGGGACAGCGTCTGTGGTCATTTCCAGTGGCTCTTCGTATCGCATGAGAACCCGGGCAGAGTGCAGCCGGATGAGGCTTTCCGCCGCATCGACAAGGTGGGACCGTTCAATTACAAGGGACTTCTCACGCCTTGGGAACAGCCTACTGAAGGCTTCTACTGGTATCGTAACCATTATACGAAGGTGCAGCCTGATACGCTTACGCCCACAGCTGCCGACCGCAGCAGAAATCTTCTGAAACCAGCCGAGGGTTATACCTATCTGTATAGAGTGAACTGTGGCGGTGATGCCGTTACAGACAGTTATGGCAGCGAGTGGGAACAGGACGACAGCGTCTATTCTCATTCCTGGGCAGAGCGTTTCGGCATGAATCCGTTTACGGCGAGTCAGGGACATATCACCTCCCGCATTCATGGCTTGAAATCATCATCTGAAGCCTCTCATCATGCTGCGGCTCATGATGCACAGCTCTTCCAGTATTTCCGTTGGGGGCGTCATGCGTTGAACTATCAGTTTGCCGTTCCGGATGGAGAATATCGCGTAGAACTCTATTTTGCTGAGCCTTGGTTGGGCAAGCATGAGGGCGCCGGCATCGATTGTGAAGGCGAGCGCATCTTTGATGTAGCCATCAACGATTCCGTGGTAGTAGATGACCTCGACCTTTGGGCTGAGTCTGGCTTTGCGGGAGCCTGCAAGAAGGTGGTAGATATCAAGGTAAAGGGCGGTCTGCTGACCGTTTCTTTCCCGGAAGTTAAGGTGGGAGAGGCAATCATCTCTGCCATTGCCATTGCTGCCAAGGGAGAGATAGGAGATGCTGAGAAGTGGAATCTCGCCTTCAAGGGCAGCAAGCCTGAGAGCGGAATGAGCAAGACTTACTGGGCTGACCTGGATAAGGATGTGGTAGAGAAATATCCGAAGGAGCTGTTGCCTCAGGACAACGAAGTATTCCCGGCTGTGCGCTATAAGAGCAAGTCCTCAACCTGGACCATCAATCCTGGTGTAGCCCGCGAATACATGTTGCGTTTCCGCTATAAGAACACTACCGGTGAACAGCAGGTGGGCAGGTTGAAGATTGTGGACAGCAAGGGCATCGTCCTGCTGGATAGAGACATGACCTTCCCTGAAACGCCGAATAAGTTTAAGACCATCGGTACCACTACTGATTCTCAGATCAATGCCGGTACCTATCAGATAATCCTCTCCGGTCTTCCGAACGTTTCGTTCGATTATCTGGAAGTACAATAAAAGGAAATCTGCGCCATTTGCGACATCTGTGTGACTTAAGAATCTCACGCAGATGGCGCAGATGGCGCAGATTTTTTCTATCAGTATGGTTAAAATCGTTCTGGTTAGTAAAACGACGTATTATAATTCATTTTAATACCATTATTATGTTTCGGTCTACCCCCATACCTACTCTATTGCACATTTTCCCCTATGACTTTTGAATATGGAATCCCATTGACAAATAACGTAAATATCAAGTTTTTTTTATTGACATACCCTAAGTCTATAGCCATATTATACTTACCTTGTTTCTGTTTGCCTAATTTTCTATTTACCAAAAATATACCATCTTGGGTATAAACTCCATAAGAAATATTCGCATCGTCTAAAAGCGAGTAACTCAAATTTACACCTGTATTATTAATATTTACAGAATAGTTATTTGCTTTCAATAAATTTTGGCCTCTATCTTGTTGTTGCAACTTTTGACATTTTCCTTCTTTTGTTATCTTTCTACGAATTTCCTCATTGATAGAATCATCCGACAATTCGTTTTGCATAAGAACAGAGCAATATAAAGCTGAAGAATTCAAAATACGATTTCTTCCATTACAGGAAGAGATTGTTTCTAATCTTAAAATAGGATAGCGGTATCCAGGAGCATACCATCTATAAACATCATTTCTAACCAAAGCAGTATCACTCTTCATAAGACTATCAACTTTGTTATAGGACAATTTAGGAATACTATCCAATACACCATATTTTTGCAATTCTTTTTCCTTGCCATTAAACAATGAAGATACTAATCTTTGATTATGAATCAACAATGTATTTGGCAGAGTATCTCTATCAATAGTTAGCAACGTACCTTTTCCTATGATTTTATACTTATATTTCCCACAAATATGCACCAAATCCCCATGCACATCGTCACCATGTGCTGAAAACCAACCTTTGCAGGAATCTTGTAAGCATAGGGGATAACGCAAGTCGATTTCGGCTTCATCATATTTAATTCTAACTTGCTTATTTTGAAAGGCAACAAGATATAGTCCATCGCCTCGCTCATCATATAAGTATTTTGTTTTACCATCAAAACTGGCAATAAAAGCCTTTACTGTACTATCCCTATTTGAAAAAAAATGTAAATTTTGCTCATGTGAAAGTAGTTGAGCATCAGAAAAATCCCACATTTCTAGACTATCAGAAAGGGAGAAATTTTCTGAAAGTAATAATTCCGAAAACTTTAGGTTATCCCCTATGCGAATTTCATTTTGTCCTAAAATATGTATAGGGAACAATAACATAAGCAATAGTATCATTTTATCCATAACAACTATATGTAAAAGTAATTTTAATAATCCATAACCATACCTGTCTTTCGATAAAGTTGAATATAAACAGGCGATTCATAACTGTTACCATATACTTTCCAAGATTTTACATCCTTTACCACCTTTAAAGGATATTCATTCTTCATGTATCCAAAATGAAGTTCATCCAATAACATAGAAGCAACTTCTGCCACACACTTAGGTGTAGAAATTATTCCTTCATTGTAAGAATACACAGTATTATCAGACTCATACAATGAATCTGATTTACTTTTAAACCACAATTTTTCATTTATTTTTCCTTTATAACAAAACTCAATATTATCAAAACTAAAACTATCTGCCTTAGTCGTAATACCTACTAGATAACTACAAAACATCCCAGTAATGAAACTTGCTATGAACAAGACTAAAAATTTCTTCATACCTTTTTATTTTTTACTATTTTATTTATTACTATATATACCTAAAATTTGTCCGTCAGCTGCCTGGATATATATTGCAGATGGTTTTTCTAGCACACAAGGATTCCCAGAAACTTTCCAAACTTTATTATTAACTAAAACAACGGTAAAAGGTTTTTGCTGCATTATATATTTTTCTCCAAATTTAGAAATTAATATAGATACACCTATTTTTACCGCATTTTCTGGTTTTTCTATTAATGCGACATCTGTCGGTTTTTTCTGTCTTACAGAATTTGGCACTTCATTATAAGCATAAAAATACCCAGAATCACAATTTTCTATACTATAGTCTTCAAAACCATCATAATTAAAAAGCTGAAAATTCGATGCCTTAATTTGATGTTGTGGCACAATACCAAGAAGATTTTTAAAAGTTAGAAAACCAAAAGCAAAGCCTATAATAATTATGGCTATCAATGAAATTCTTTTTATTTTTTCCATGAGTAGTTTTGATTGTTTAATAAATTTTTTATGACGTTATTATAGAAATCAAAGATTTCTTTTACAGAAACCGGCTTGGTCTCTTTTAATGTTTGAGGCATTTTTTCTCATGGTAGTTATTGTCGAGAAATACCACCTAAAAGAAACTATAAGTCCTAAAAATAAGACGAAAGTTGGAACTGAATTCATATAATAATAATCACTCATTATATGAATATTTGTAGTATCACCAATAAATCTAACAATTACTATCAAAAGCAGAGTAAAAGAGAACTTCTTTAAAATAAAAAGAACCCCTTGAAGATTACTCTTCTTTTTATAAGCTATAACACACATGCTTAGGCTATAAACAAAAGGAATTGTCCAGCAAGCTATAGCTGCAAGAATGTAGTACCAACTTTCAGGAGTGGTAATTCTTTTTGAAACATAATAATACCACGTTTCTCCTATCCATGGACAGTCCCATTGCCCTACATGGAATAATCGAAAAAAAATCCACCTATCTATCAAAGATACAAACATAAATGTATAAACACTACAAATGTAAATATAAAGGGTAACCTTCTTATATACATTGTGATGAACCAGGCAAGTATGTTTCATTTTTTTATGTAATAGGACTATAACTACCAAATATAAAAAACAGAATGTAAATATTGATAATGCTGTTACAAATGTTGCATAACTTACATTTTCGTCTATTCCCACACTACAGTTCACTATTTTTACAATACTAACAATAATCCCCATATAGCATATAATTTTACTAAAAAACAGAAACTTATTTTTAACTTTTCCCGTTTTTAGAATACTGCATAAATAGTAGACAAATACATAAATGGAAAATAAGATCCCTAAATAAAGAAACGCATTTGTCAAAGTAAATTGATAAATTGTTGTTCCCATATTTTTAAATAAATTATTAGTATCACTAAAAAGCCAATTGCAAGTTGGATAGATACTCTCTAGACAATATGCAAACCAATACAGCCCCATTGGAAACAGCAATACAGATATTCCCAAGCACAATAGCATGATTTTTAGATTTTTACCTTTCATTTTATCTAATTTGTTTTCCATTCCTAAAATATTTCATACGAAGTACCGTATCATTAAAAATCCAAAACTTTTTTCTTGCTTTGGTACTTACTTGATAAGTTCTTTTAAATTCTTTTCCTTTATATTTTATTTTGTTATTTCCAACATAAGAAGCTTTATATTGTGAACCTGAGAAAGAAGAGACTGTAGGCTGTCCATATACATTGACATTTTTAATCTCTTCTGATATTTGTTTTGCAAAGGCTTCTGGATATTTATCATTAACATTACCGGTGTTACAGCCAAAAAAGCCTAACGAAGCCTGCTTTCCCCAATTAAAGTCAATTTTTCTCCAACCATTTATTGACAATTGTCTAGTACCAGTAATGTCTTCTCCTTCAGAATTAACCGTACCTATTGGCCCCTCAAAACCTGCATGTGACCAAAAACTAACCTCTTTTGTTTTACCATATTTTTCAGAATATCTAGAAATATTTTCTTCTATTTCATCTTGTAATTTTGTCATATCAGAAAACGGCAATAAAAGGACTATATCTTTTTGTGAGTCAAAATTTTCTCTTTGTTCAATATCCATTTTTCTTGTCATAGCAGCATTATAGAAATCATCATCCCCACCCTTTCCAATTCTATCATTGCCTTTAGCATAAAATAAAAAATAAATGCTTGTTCCTGTAGGATCAAAAGCATTTGTTGGATTATTAGCACAGTATAAATAAGGACTTATGCCTACATATTTTTCAGCCATCGGATCAATCGTCGTAAAACGACCTAAGGTAGGATCATACCAACGGGCCAAGAAATCGTAAATATCAAAACTACGATTCACTTCTTTTCCTCCAAATCTCCAACGTTGAGCATTTTCATTGGAATTTTCATTATAAAGACTACCAAATGGATAATAATCACTAGTCTGTTCTACTTTCTTTGTATCAGCATTTATAACGTAACGATTATTACCAAGATGATCCTTTACGTAAAAGTGATAAACATGGTTGGAAGCTGGAAATGATATATAGCCATTGGGAAGACCAAGACGAACTAGCTCCAATTTTTTTATTTGAGAAGAATACTCATAAACATATTCGCCATTATACGAACGTTGCATCGTTTGACTTAATGGTTCTAACTCACCATCTGTAAATTTTTTCTCCATCAGTTGAGAAGAGGGAATTACAAGAGGTGTTTTGAGTGTAATAGAATACACCGCCAATTTATTGCCATCTGCATCATAAGAATAGTGCCAGTTGCCATTATTGGCATAAATATCCTCTGGCAAATTTAACATGTTATATTTAATCAGATAAATTCCCTTATTTGCATCTTTTATCATATTTCCGTTAGAATCATAAGCATACTCTGTACCATCCAAATTTGCTTCGTCTGATATTTGCATATCATAACTGCTATCTTTAAAACCTAAATTCGTTAATCGGACAAGTTGGTTTCCATCATATTCAAAGGTAACATCATCACGGTCTCCCTCATTGCATGTATCAAGATTTACACTCCTCCGTTGAATACTAAGCATGTTCCCCATAGAATCATAAGTATAAGAAGTACTATGCAAACCTTCTACCAAGCTGCCATTATATAATTCTGTTGAATAAGAACTAGATAGTCTATTACTCAAATCATAGGAATAGTCATACGACTTATCACCACATGAATAAGAAGACAAATTTCCGTTCCATTGAGAAATTGACTTAATTTCGTTACGTTTCTCATTATAATATAGACTTTGTTTGCAAACATCATTACTTGCCTCTGTAAGCCATCCCCTAACATTATACTTGAAACTCGTCAATAAATTAGGAATATCAGCTACTTTTTCGACACTAATACGTCCAAGTTCATCATAGGTATTACTGGACAACAAAACTCGATTATCACCATTTAAAGAGTGGTAAGTTTCTAATAATCGGCCCGCATGATCATAAGTGTATTCAAATTCTTCATTTATACCTCCATTTTGTAAAAAAGAAGATGTATGCTCTACATATTTTCTTTTAACCGCCCCATTATAATAATTCAAAGAATAATACACATTATCATTTCCTCCCAAGAAATTACAAGAACGGCTTTGTACTATGCGCCCTTTCTCATCATAATAGAATGCACTTACCTTATATTCTGAGGTGTCATCCAACCGATAAGTTCTACACCCTGTAACTAGACCTTGAGCTATCATAGAAGACTTAAGATGGGTAATATCTTGGTCATATTGGGCTTTAGACACAAATGACAATTGTGCCTGTTTTTCATCATCAACAAGTTGTAAATAGTTATAATTATCATAATAGTTGACTTTCAGCAAATTCATGCTTGGAATGCTTATGTTTGTAGAATAACCTGCAAATATTCCTTGCCCATCAAACAAAGCCGTTATTGTTACATTTTCAATTGATATTGGTGTCTGCATAACGCAAGTACCTTTTACGACAAGCCGACCATATCCATCATATAAATTGACTAACCATTCATTTCTGTCACTTAGATTTCCATCTTGAAAAAATATGATTCGGTTTGAGTTGTCGTATATCATTCTCTGTGGGGAACAACCAGGTAATCTTTTCTGAACACATCGGTTCTTTGCGTCATATTTGTAAACATATGAATAACGCATAAAATTTTTATCTGTTGAAATATCATAACTGCTCCCAAACTGGAGCGTAGCAGATAAAGCTGGTGGTATGACACAGCGTAAATTCCCATAATTGTCATAGACACAATAAGTTTTTCCTGTTGCACTTTGTACACATACAGTCTGCCCTAGGACATTGGTATATACAGATTCAGACATGTTCCCATTTTCATCATATTTACTAATCTTTTCCAACATGCCAGGAGCATAGTATCCTACATGTAACACACCAAACATATTTGATTCAGAAATTGTAAATGAAAGAACTTCTTCTTTTTCATTAGTGTAGTATTTGGTACGGGCCACTTTTTGATTCAAACGCCATGCTTGTCCTGCCCCACAAAAAGCAATTTGACGATTTAATGGTGAATTCTCATAGAGTGAAGATTGACATGCAACAGGATCAGCATATTGCTTCTGACTTTCAGATACAAAAGTATCATAAGCCAGAGGAGTTCTATGGGTATTAGTGGATATAGGTAGCCATGATTTGGATTCGCGTCCTTTCAAATCATATTCAAGATAGTCCACTAAATCCAAACCAGAAGGTGTGAATCCAACCTTTACTTTTTGATAAGGTCTTCCTTGTCCATCGGCAAAGCTATATTCCTCCAAAGTGTCTATATCCGAAAGAATCGTTATGCTTTTTACATAATTGCATTGTTCCTCTTGTGCAAAAAGAGGGATTACAGCAAAGTTTGCAAACAATAAATATAAAATTTTTCTCATCATACCGTTAATAATGAATTGCATACTTATATTCAAAATGTTGTAGAGTTTTTTTATTTTTATCCAAAATGTCTGATAAATGTCCAAGTCCATCATACTGATAAAACGTTCTTTGACCATTAGTCTCTATTTTTTGCATTAAACCATACAAAGGACTGTAGATGTAAGCAGCTCCTGGGTATTTGTTCCCTACAATATCATTACAAATATCTTCAATGTGTTCGCGTGGGTCATAAAGATTTGATACATTCCAATTATTGGTATATAAATATGGATTGAGAGCTTGTCCACCTTTTTGAATCGATATCGGAAAACTATCATTATATCCCCAAACAATATATGTAGGAAGTTCCCCTTTTTTAACGTAGCTATGTAAAGCACAATCCATATAATATTCTGTAAACTTATATAAAGTATCTATTACACCATTGGAATATTGCTTACAAGAAAGACAAGGAACATAATCAGTTGAAGAATGCATTTTATTTGTTTGCCGGGAAAATTCCTTGAAGACCATATACTCCTTATACCCAAACGTACCATTAATATAATGGCCAACGCCTGTCGGTGATAAATCGAAGTATAGCGATGCTTGATAACCATTCGGAGAAGCCGCAGTATAATCTGGATATTCATATACAATTTCTTCAGACATACTATTTTTCACACTTTCTTTACTGAGCAATTTTACATCTACTAGATGCTTATATGAATTCGACATCTGAATCCTTGATGTTTTATATTCTTTCTTTCGTATCGTTATCATTTTCTGAGACCCGGAAAATGTTGTATCTGCTATTTCTGTCATCTTAATTTTGGGATATAGTATTCTCGTAATTCCACCCATGGAGAAATTGTTGGCAGCGGAAAACTTTCCGTAATACGTGGAGAAATTTGAGGTATAAATGTAACTGTCTTCATTGACATCATCATACCTATACCCAATGGATTTCACTAAATTCCCCTTTGCATCATAATATTTCTCATTTGCAATCAGCCCTCTTTGAAATCCTTTTTCTGTAAACTTATCTATTGGGGAAGGTTGGGAAGTATCAAGAAATGAGAAGTCAAACTTTTGATCTTTTTTCCCTGAAGATAAACTATTATAGCGATAAATTGTCTTCCCTTCGCTCAAGCTGTCGTCTTCCTCAACATATGTATAACCTAAATGGGGTCCAAAGGAATTTGCCAAAGGAATAATAGAGGAGGTCCTAAAAGAAGAAAGTACAACAGAACTATTCTTATCTGTAATAACTTTCCAGTCTTTCCAATAATAATTAGGTTGAGCAAATAATTCTCCACTAGACAAACCTGTTTTAGGGTTAATGTACTTGTAGTTAGTCTTTTTCAAAACTTTAATATGTAGAGAAGAATCCCAATTTATCAAAGATTTTACTCTAACTCCACCACCCAATTTATTTCTCAATTCAGAATTTACCGTTTGTCGATCCAAGGATAAACATTTACTATAATCATTTGGCTCATAAACAATTTGTGTAGTGCCTTTTGTTGGATAAGTTATTTCAGTGAGCATACCTATCTTAGATAGTTCTGCGTCAGGCTCTTTAATTGATGAAAAATCAGAATAACCGATGCTTTCCAATGGTGACTTCGTATAGCCTTTTCCGTTATAATATCCCCAATGGTCACTTTTTGTAGTCAAGTAATCTTTTGGTAAGAGCTCAGGATGACAATATGTAAAACTATATCCCATATTTTGTGAAGGATGATGCCAAACGTTACCAGAAGTGACCATTATATGAGAAAGGAGTAAACGATTATTTGTATTATAAAATAAATTATAACTTATACTTCCTTCCTTAGAACGAATATTAATTTTATTTAGTTGGGCAATTCCTGCATAAGCAAAAATATTCAAAGAATCAGTATTCGAAATTTTATATTCATTATATTTTTTGTCTTGCAAAAAGTAAAACGCTCCCAACTGATAAAAATCAGAAGAAGCAGGATTATCATTTTTCCATAAAGCAGGATTGTCTCCCCAATGTGAAACTTTGGAGGCTAAATCATTATATAGCTTTCGTACTTTTTCACTACGAGACAGATTATTGCCATGCCGTTCGTATAGAGACGCATATAAAATAGATGAAGTTAGATAGATTGGATTACTAAAAGAAAAATCTATTGATACCCCCGACTTATTGGTAATATTTGACAAATATACAGGTGAAGTGACTGAAAATCCATAAGGAAAAGCACTGGTATCCGAACTTGTTCCATCAGTCATTGTATGATGTGGAAAAAAGCCAAAATCCGTTTGCTCAGCTGAACTCGTCATACAAAAAGCATTATATGCTTGTATTATATACGGCCCTCTCTTATACGACAAGGAATATAGTTTTCTTCCGTATTTATCATAAACTCCAGTCAGGTACCAGCTAGAAGCGTGCCATGCAAATATATCCTCATATTTGGACATATTTAGGAACGAATGGACATATTCTACTGCATTTTTATTGTAACCAAATGTATATAAGTATCCTTGATCATCTCTTATAGAAAATCCTGTAATTGTTTTAGGTTCAATCTCCTCGGCAGAACTCTTAGGATACATGAAAGGAGTGTGCTGGAAACCTTTACTATCATTTTCAAAATTACTCACATCAAACTCAACTTCCAGGTTTTCATCACTTTGAACATTCCACTGTCCATCACTACCTAGAGAAAACTTTCCGGAATGTCCCATAAAATTAAATATAAATATATCTGGGCCTTGGTCTGCATAAGTACTTAGCTCTTCATAATTCTTAGTTTCCATAAACCGCTGTAATCGTCCATAATTATGAAACCAACAACATTTCCTAGAAAAATCTTTATTGGCGATTGCTTGCTTTGGAAAAACAAAATCATCGTAATTACCAACACGCTGTCTTGTGATAACTCCACCTGCTTGAAGAGTCCAATTATGTCCTGTACAAGACGGAAGAGCGTTAATTTGAAAACCAGACGCATCATAATCTAAAGATATAGGCATAGACTTTTCTAAAGATTTGAGTTCAAAAATAGGGATTGTAATCTTTGGAGTCCCAGTAAACATAGAAACTGGAATATCTCCAAATTTTGCAAGAGAAGCTACTGTTGGTGAAGGAATATCATTAGGTATTTCTTGAGCAGTTGCTTTTATCGACAAAAAGCATACATAAATAAATGTAAGAATCCTTATACTCCACATATTAATCAATATTAAATTCTTAATCAAAACTAAATTCATGTGCAAATTTACAAATATTTTTGGATACAACAAAATAAATGGATAGAAAATATTTAATTTATTGGCTTTTATGCTTATTTTTATCGATTTCGATATATAAATGATAGAACTTTCGCAAGTGGTTTAAGTACGGGCTGAAGGTCCACAAGAGGGTGTGTCATAAATCAACAGCTCGCAAGTCCGTTAGACATTGCATAAGAATCCAGGGTATTGCTGATGGCACAGTTTTTTCTTGCGTAATAAGTTTTTTTTGAGAAAAAAGTCTCAAAGTCTCATTGTTAGGTGGAAATATCCTTGCAAAGTGTTGATATATAGTGATATGTAAAAATGAGACTTCCTAATATCTTTACAAAAAAGTATCATAGAAGTATCATAAAATCGGGAGAAGTATCATGAAATCGGCATTGGGTTGCTGCAAAAGACTATAAAAACGTCTATTATTTCAGTCTTTTTGAGTCCGTAGCGTCTATTTTTTCAGTTTTTATATCAGTAGTAGTGTCTACCTTTCTAGTTTTAAGAAAGAGTAAACGTCTACGGAATTAGGACAAGTCTCTTTATATATGCTTTTGCCCAGACTTGCCCAAGCCTTTGGGCATTCGTGCCCAACTATGTAGGGCATGGTTGCCCAAGGCTTTGGGCATGGATACCCATCGTTTTGGTCACTCGTACCCATGTACGTGGTCATGGCTACCCATGTACGTGGGTACGAGTAACCACGTACGTGGACATAATGGATGCATTTCGTTCGATATTTCGCTTGTTTTGTATGCTGTTTCGCTTGTTTTGTATGCTGTTTGCCGGTTTTTTATGATACTTCTCCCTTTTTTATGATACTTCGATGAGACTTCTCTGGCTATTTTTAGAAAAGTATCATTCTTATAAACACTTATATATCAGATATATGAACTAAAATTTTCCTGAAAAATGAGACTTTGAGACTTTTTTCGAGAAAAAACACTTATACGTGTGCGCGTAAGAGCGACGGTAAATCTAAAAAGTACTCATTCTCAGTTACAAAAAATGGGGTGGGGCGTCTTTATTGTATGGACAAAAACGATAAACTGGTAAACTG
>OIYQ01000709.1_pt1 | contig 13344 bp, 14 predicted proteins | sample 1588311 | NCBI WGS metagenome assembly OIYQ01 (sample SAMN03283244) | human gut metagenome | biome: human-associated habitat; material: feces | host: Homo sapiens | place: Peru | collected 2012
TTGATCAGCGCAGTTTTTCCAACACGGCGTCTGCCGTAAATGACAACGCATTCAAACTTTCCATTCTCATATCGTTTATTTAACTTCCGAAGTTCCTCATCGCGGCAGTAAAATCGGCTCATTTCTTTCCCTCCCCAAAGCGCATCCATCAATTTTATATACTCGTAAGTTAGTTTCTTACGAGTATAATACTTCATTTCTTACATGAAGTCAAGAAATATATTTTTGACGGATCATCGAGAAACAGGAACGATACTTCCTAATAAAAAGCCTTTTACTCGTTTTATTTCAGAGTTTGTGTTCTTTACTCAAATTGACAGCGCAACAAAAAATCCATCGATAAAACGCAACTTGTTTCACCTACTTTTGCGTAGGATTTTTTCTCCCGGCCCTCACCCTTAAAACAGTCGCGGGCTGTCCAAAAGCTTTTACTTCGGACAGCCCGCGGTTTTGGTTCTTATGATGCAGAATTCAAATGAAAGCCTGCAAGTGACTCATTTTTTCTTTACCATGCAACGCTTTTTGAAGAACGAAATGCCGTAGCAAAGAATTTGATCGTAGTCATCCTCGTACTCTTTTGCGTACATCCGATCATCAATTTGCTGCAAAGCCTTTTCGCATTCACTCTCCAGATTTCCTAAGGTTTTCGTATATTTTGCTTCAAAAATCGCAACACGGGCATTGATGGAATCGTAGACGACCACATCGCTTCGTCCTTCGCCATGCTCCTTATTGGAATCCACCATATATCCGGCACCTGTGAAGATGCCCGCAAGGAAAGCGTGGTAGAAGTCCTCCCGATAGTCATGATAGCTGATGGTACGCCGGAGCAGGGCATTCATCTCCTTGGTGATCCCCTCACTGTCACCGTTCCAGGCTGCGATTAAGTCTCCCCGGAAATAAAATCTGATAGGACAAAGAAGATAAAAGCTCTTGGCTTCTGTAATGGAGGCCAAGAGCTTTTTGCATCTTGTTTTGTAAGCTGAAAGAGGGTACAATGATAGCAGAAGTACGCACATCGATGAGGTGATAAGATGCTGAACATTTTTTACGGTGATATGAAAGAAGCGGTGTACAATACGGCTTCTTATTTCAAATACGATTACGAGGAAGACTGGATCGTTGACCCGATGGTCAAGGAAATGATTCAGGATGTGGACAAGTCTGTTGTTATCGACAGTGGTATCATTGACAGCCCGGTCTTGGGTAAAATTCCACCGATTGGTTTGTCTGGTGGCGTAAAGACACTGATTTTGGTAAAGTTTGAGCCGGAGAAAGTGTTCAATATATCGACTTGTGGTGACAACTGTGCAAAGTGGCTGCTCAAAATTGCAGAGAGGGAAGATCGCACGGTGAATTTGCGCCACCTGATGGATTTTGGCAAAAAGCCATTTACAGTAAAAGTGCTGAATACGAATCAAATCGTTCACAGTATGGAAGAGCTAATTTTGGCCGCAGGTGAGTTTGTGTAAAGGGGCTGACAGAAATGAAAGGCATTCATAAAGTGGTCGTTGGCACAAAGTACCTGAAATATGAATTTGAACTGCGGCGCAACTTAACCATCATTCGCGGGGATAGCGCAACGGGTAAAACGGCCCTCGTGGATATGATTCGTACGCATATGAACGATGGAGAAAGTGGGCCGGTCACTCTAAATTGTGATAAAGGTTGCTATGTGGTAGAAGGAAATCTTTGGAAGGGACAACTTGACAATATTCAGGACAGCATTGTTTTTATCGACGAAGGAAACGAGTTTGTCAAGACCAAAGATTTTGCATGTGCGATTCAGCAGACGGATAACTATTATGTTATCGTGACCAGAGAGGGTTTGCCAGCCTTGCCATACAGTGTGGAAGAAGTGTATGGTATCCGAACCTCTGGAAAGTATGGGACACTGAAACAGAGTTATCATTCGTTCTATCGAATTTACCCGGATAGTACGACTGAAAATATTAAACCGGAGAGGATCTTGACAGAGGACAGCAATTCGGGTTATCAGTTTTTTGATGCGGTCTGTGCAGAGCATCAAATGCAGTGTGATACCGCGAACGGAAAATCCAATGTGTTTTCCTATTTGAAAGCTCATAGGGATGAAAAGATTCTGGTGATTGCAGACGGTGCAGTATTTGGTCCGGAAATGGATAGAGTGTTGCAGCTTGTGCAGACAAGAGAAAATCTGACACTATATTTGCCGGAATCTTTTGAATGGCTGATTCTTTCCTCTGGAATTCTAAAAAATGCGGAGGTCGCACAGATTTTGCAGATACCGTCTGACTACATCGATAGTAAGGAATATTTTAGCTGGGAGCGTTACTTTACGGCGCTTCTGACGGAGAAAACGGCTGGAACATATCTGAATTATACCAAGAAAACGCTGAATGAGGCCTATCTGAAGGATAGCATGAAGAACGCGATTCTGGGACAGATGCAGACAGTTAAATTGAAATAAAATCAAAAGAAAGAGAAATCGTAATGAAGACGCAGTATACATTAAAGGTTTATCCGGCAGGACTTGGGCGCAGTGTATACAGAACGATAACCATCTGTGATACGGATATGCCGCCTATGGAAGAATTTGCCGAGTGATACAATCGGGAATAAGGCATTATTTGCGCAAATGGTGCGGGTTTTATAAATATAAAAATGAGATGACTTTCCCGAAAAGGAAAAAATCATCTCATTTTTCAGACTATATTAATTAAGAAGAAAGAAAAAACACTTACAACTGTGCCAGATGAGTGCCAAGGATACGACCCAGAGTCTGCGCCATGCCTACACTGACACCTGCAATGGGGGTGCTGTACTGCACACCAAAGCGGCGGCCGCAGCAATTGCCGGTTGCATACAGACCGGGAATCACATCCAGATATTCATCGTAGACGTTCTGGTTATTGTCAGTCCACAGGCCGCCGGTGGTGCAAAGGAACTCATATCCGGCATAGATGTCTTTGCTGAATGCGTAGTAAGGAGCTTTCTGCACTGCGAACAGCACACTGGGATCCTTGCCGTAATCATCGTCATAACCAGCAGCGCACTTGGCGTTATAGTTTTTAACAGACGCCAGGAAGTTGTCTTTCTTTTCTCCGGTCAGGCCCAGATGATCGGCCAGGTCGTCCAGAGTATCAGCAGCGAACAGACGGATCGTACCGCCGGTCATGGTCAGGCACTCATCCACGCCGTCCTTACCTGCGGCGTATGCATCGGCCAGAGCCTGCTCCAGATTTGCTTTGTAAGTGGGATCATTGACGAAGGCAGAACCATGGCCAGCAGGGAAGGACTGCAGCTGTTCGTAAATGTCGGCATCGAACACGCTGTAGATCGTTCCCTTGTGACGGGCAGCTTCAGCACCCGCAAAGACGGGATCGCCGAAGCCCTCATTGCAGAAGCGCTTGCAGTCATTGTCCAGCCACAAATTGCCGCAGGAACCCAACAGTCCACTGGGAAAGAAGAAGGTGCCGCCCATGGTAGACAGAGGACCCGGTTCCAGCTTACCGCCAGCCCAGACACCCATCTTGATACCCTTGCCGTCGCGATCCATGCCGGTGATCTTTTTGCCGTCTCCGGTGTAGTTCAGTGCATTGATATTGGGGCAGAGTTCGTCCACCATTTCGGCATCGGCAGAAAAATCACCTGCTGCCAGCACAACGCCCTTGGTGCCGCTGTAGCGCACGTAGCCGTTCTCGCCCTTGGCAATCACACCGGTCACACGGCCGGAGGCATCCTTTTCCAGATACTGGGCATCATTGCCGTAAAAGACCTGCACGCCCTTGTCCTGAATGTACTTTGCCACAACTTTGCTGTGCTCGGTGACGGTGTAGCTTCCCTCAAAGAAGATGCCGGGGAATTGTGCAGTACCGTTCCAGAACTTCTGACCGGCCAGCTGGCTCTTGAAGTTGGTGGGGTATGGATTATGGAATGCACGGAGTTGCTTCTTATCTTCCTCGCTGGCAAGGCTGATGAACCAGTCAAACGTATCACCGCAGTTCTTGAGGTACTGCATGACGAGGTTGGGGTTGGACATATTGCAACCGCGCAGCTGCCAGTCATTCAGCACTTCAACAGGATCGACTTCAGGAATACCCTGCTCCTTGAGCCACTGGGAATTGATATGGCCGAAGTCGCAGCCAGTCCATGCGTGGCTTTCCTCAGGCATCTTCTCCACAACGATGACGGATGCTCCGTTTTCTACGGCAGCACGGGCGCAGGCCAGACCGGCCTGACCAAAGCCGATGACCACCACGTCAGCCGTTTTGGTGCCGGTGATATCGCTTTCCGGAATAGCTTCCGGGGCGGTGCGCCAGCTGATCTTCTCAGTCTGCACATTCATGGAATCCGGGTCCACGCCCTTGGCCTGCGCAATGCACTTGGCGGCAGCTTCCTTGATGGCGTTGGAAGTAATGGTGGCACCGGCTACTGCATCCACCTCGCTGCTCTGGGCATCCAGAATGCTCTTGGTCAGAGTTTCGGCAGCCGCACCGCCGATAGACTCGGTCTCGCCGGAGGCATCGATGACTACCTCGGTAATGCTGGAAGCATCAAAGGTCATACTGACGGTCACATCACCATTGATGCCCTGTGCGGTGGCGTTGTAGGTGCCTGCCGTGTAAAATGCAGCCTCCGATGCCGCTGCCGAAGAGGCGGCTGCTTCCTTGCCCGAATTGCAGGCGCTCAGTGCACCAGCCGTGATGCCGCTCATGGCTGCGGCAGAAGCCAGCTTCAAAAAGCCCTTGCGTGAAATCTTTTTCATCGTCTCCGATTCCTTTCTCTTGGTGGGGGATTTCTCCGTATTGTTCGTTCGTTATTATACTAACAAATATGAATCGAACTTTCATCGTATATCTAAGGGGATTTTTCTGGATGTTTAGCACGATTTATGCTATATTCGTAGTATTAGCTGAAAGAAGGGAGAAGAAAATGGAAAGTTCTGCTGTTTTTACGCTCCGGCTCCTGCAAAGGCTGGCCGAGGGCTGTACCTTGCAGGAACTGCTGGAGGAGGCCGCAAAGCTCGGCCTGTGGGATGTTTCGGTCTGCGACGCAGCTTACAATCTGCTGGCTTCCTCACATCCGCCGCGCAACGATAATGTGTTTGTTCTGCAGCAATCCGACAGGCGCATCATGCGTCCGGAGATCGTGGCCGATATGCAGCAAAAAGGTATTTCCCGGCGGCTGGCAAAAACTTCCCGGCCATTTTGGTTCTATAATGAGCAGCTGGGGCAGTGGGAGCTGTTTTGCGCTGTCCTCAGCAGCGGGCAGGTGCTGGGCTATCTGTTCCACCGCCCGGAGAAACCGCCCACAGAAGATGAGGTCATCTGCTGGATAGCTCTTTCGCAGGGTGTTGCCGTCACGATGCAGCGCAGCGGCAGCATTGAGCCGGACGCGGGCCGGAAGATGCAAGAAACGATTCTCTTGCAGCTTGCTTTGGGGCAGCTGACAGACTCTTCCATTGTACAGGCACGGCTGGAACAATCCGGCTGGAAGGCTCTTGCCAATTACCGACTTGGGTGCCTGTTTACAGAAGAAGTCTCTCTTTTTTCGGTTCTGCGCCCAGAGCAGCTTTCCGTACAGTTGCGGAACGTTCTCCCCGGCTGTATCTGTTGCTGCTACCGCGATTGCGTGATCATTCTTGGGTCGGGAAGCCTTGAAGAACAGAGCGGCATCCGTCTGCGCCACTGGCTGAAATACCATCACTTTCATATTGCGGTCAGTGCCGCCTATTTACAGCTTATCGATACGCCTGTGGCTTACACGCAGGCACAGGAACTGATGTGTGCGGAACGTGTGATGGACATTCAGGATTCTTTACCGGAAATCGTTTTCTACGAAGATCATCTGCCGCTTTGCGCCTATCTTTCTACTTATAAAAAGGAGGAACTGCTCCGGCACATCCACCCGCACATCCGTTTTTTTCAGCAGTATGACCGTGAACATCAGACCCAGTATATTCAAACACTGATGGTTTATTTTTCCTGCGGACGTAATATGACCCAGACGAGTAATGCCCTGTTTATCCATAAAACGACTCTGTTTTATCGCTTTGAACGTATGGAAAAACTTGTCGGACCATTTTTACAACAGCCGAAGCGTCTGTTTCTGTATGAATACTCTCTGCATCTTCTTCACGAAATAACTCCTTGCCCCGGAGTATAGAAGACTGAGAAGGGAATATGTATGGAGAGTCTCTCAAGCGGACAGGGCAAGTGAACCTGTATTGACTTTTGAACGCTCTGTAATTTTGGCACCCGCCCAGACCGCATCAAACAAAGCATTCCGATTCCACTTTTTCGTACTGTCATCGAACCATTTGATGACAGTCGTTTCAAAGATCTCTTTGATTTCTGCATTCGGGATCATCAGAGCCACCATACCATCCGGCAGTTCACCTTTATAATCCTCTTCACGCGCCTTGGTCAAGTATCCTGTCAGATACAGCGTACTCCAGAGGTTATCTTCCGAGGAGTGCAGATAATCATAGGTCAGGTTTTCATCCACGCGCTCAACAATACAGCCACCAGCCATCAGCGTTTCCAGTTTTTTTGTGATCGTACTGCCGACATAGTCAATAAAGGAACGGATGATGGCATTGTCGCTGGTATTTTTCCAGTAGCTGATAGGCTTTGCTTTCGGATCACGCTGCAGTTCCAGCATGTAATTCATTACGTCCCACGGGCAGTAAACATCAAAATCGCCGAAATGATAGCCATCATACCATTTCTTGATATTGTCAGCCTGTTCCGTCAGGTCAGCATCCTTTAGCAGCTGGTCAACTTCGCTCTGCACAAAACCGAAATACTCACTTAAGCGCGAGTTTGTGATGGTATCCGATACGAAATTGTTGGTTCCCGTGAAGATGCTCTCTTTCGCAATCTTCAAGCAGCCCGTAACAACTGCAAAACGAAGTGCCTGATTGTCTTTCAGTGCCTGCATCAGCCCTTTCATGACATCCAGCATCTCATTATAATAGCCGTGGCTGTTGGCCTTGGCCACCGGGACATCATACTCGTCGATCAAAAGAACAACTTTTTTGTTATAATATCGGTTCAGCAACCGCGTAAGAAGCTGGATAGCCCGCATTACATCCGTCTTTCCAGCCTGTCGGTCTCTTAATTGCCGAACGATAAATTTTTCTTGATCGTCCAGAGCTTCACTCTCTAACAAATAATCATGCTCCTGATAAAGAAGTGCAATTTCATATACCAACTGCTGATACGCATCCGAAAAACTAAGTCCATCAACATTTTTGAGGGACAGAAACACAACCGGCCACTGATTCATCCACTCATTGCATAAATCCTGTCTTTGGGCAATTTCAAGCCCTTCAAACAGTGCCTTGCTGTCCTTGCGGACATCAAAAAAGTTTTCCAGCATACTCATACCGAGTGTCTTACCGAACCTGCGGGGACGAGTGATCAGGGTCACCTTTGTTCCTGTTGTTCCAAGGATATCTCCAATCAACCCTGATTTATCAATATAATAGTAACCGTTTTTGCGGATCTCAGCAAAATCAGAAACCCCTACCGGGATGTTCAGGTTTTTCATCTCTGCCGCCCCTTTCGTACCGTTCTGCACAGACGCTTTCTTGTCTTTATGATACCATGAAATCAGCCCCTATACAAGAAAATTCTCTGGCACAAAGCAATCCCCTCCGTGCAGGCCTGGATCTCACGTTCCGAGTATCTGCACGGAGGGGACTTATTGTTTTATCAGAGTTTTGTCATCCACAGGCCGGGAGCCATCGTTTCCTTTTTCAGGGAATGGCATAGAACCGTTTCATAAATGCAAAAAAGTGCGCCGTCTGTTCCGACATAAACTGTGTGGAAGAATACACGATATAGAGTTTCCGCAAGAAAGCCGACTGTTCCAGAGGAATGATCAACAGCTTTCCAAGCTGTGCATCGTTCTGAACCGTTGCGCGGGAAAGGATGGAGATGCCCATCCCCAGTGTGATGCAGCGGATCAGCGAAGCGGCATCATCCATCACAGCGATCACATTCAGATCGTCCAGCGAAAGCCCCCGGTTTTTCAGATAATAGAGCGTTTCCTGTTTTGTCCCCGAAGTATCCTCCCGCAGGAGAAATGGTTCTTTCAGCAGCATGGAAACCGGATCTTTCAATTCCAGACAGGCCTGAAAATGCGGTGTAGCCGGGGCCGCGATCACAAGTTCATCCGAAGTGACCGGCAGAAAGCGGCAGGGTGTATCCGAAATTTTCGTGCCGACCAGCCCGATATCGCAGGTTCCATCTGTTACTTTCCGAATGACATCCAGACTGTCCGAGCAGCTGGTACGGAAGCGGACATCCGGCATTTCCTGATGGTACGCCGACAGCAGTTCCGGCAGAAGATAGAGGGACGGAACGGAGGAAACACCGATGTGCAGCAGCTTCTGATTTTTATCGGAAAGTTCCAGAATCGCTTTCTGCTGGAGATTCAGGATCTCAGCTGCGTAGTTGTAAAGGGTCTGCCCTGCGGGCGTGACCGACAAACTCTTGGTCGTTCGCTTCAAAAGCTGCGTATGAAGTTCTTTTTCCAGATTGTTGATATGCGAACTGACGGTCGGCTGCGAAAGATAAAGCTTTTGAGCCGCAAGGGAAAAACTCTGGTATTTTACGGTATACACAAAGGCTTCCAGTTGGCGGATATCCATGCTGCGCTCCTTTTTTGTGCTGAAAAGGCTTTTTCTTCTATTATAGTTCCGTTCATTGATTATATCAATAAGTACATACGGATTATCAATAAAATCAATTTCACCTGAAAAATCGTGTGTGTTATACTGAACTGGTAAAGTTCACCCGCTAAAAAAGGAGGCAATCATGAAATTATTCGACAAAACATGGAAGCTGGCCTTGTCCGGTGTGGTCATCGGACTTCTGGTCATGCTTCTGGCCATGTCTGGCAACCCGGCCAACATGGCAATCTGCGTGGCCTGTTTCATCCGCGACGCGGCAGGCGCGCTCAAACTGCACACCGCTGCACCCGTTCAGTATTTCCGCCCTGAGATCGTCGGCTTTGTCTGCGGCTCGTTCCTGATTTCCATGGCAACCAAAGAGTATCGCTCTACCGCCGGTTCTGCGCCGATGGTGCGTTTTCTGCTGGGTGCCGTTATGATGATCGGTGCACTGGTCTTTCTGGGCTGCCCGCTGCGCATGGTGCTACGGATGTCTGCCGGTGACCTGAATGCGTATGTGGCGCTCATCGGCTTTGCTGGCGGTGTCGCCACTGGCTCCTGCTTCTTGAAAAAAGGCTTTTCTCTGGGAAGAGCCTATGAAACCAAGTCGCTCAGCGGTGCGGTGCTGCCGGTTCTGCTGGCTGCTCTGCTGGTGATTGGTGTGGCAACGGGTGCTTATGCGGCAAGCACGGAAGGCCCCGGCAGCAAGCACGCTCCGCTGCTGCTGGCACTGGTGGTCGCATTGGTCATCGGTGCCCTCGCACAGAAAAGCCGTATGTGCTTTGCCGGAAGCATCCGCGATGTGATCCTGATGAAGAATTTCGACCTGCTCAGCATTATTGCCGCGCTGTTTGCGGTCATGACCATTTATAACATTGCCACCGGCAATTTCCATCTGAGCTTCTCCGGCCAGCCCATTGCACATTCGCAGCATCTGTGGAACATCCTTGGCATGTACGTTGTCGGTTTTGCAGCGGTATTGGCCGGTGGCTGCCCGCTGCGTCAGCTGATCCTTGCAGGGCAGGGTTCCTCCGACAGCGCGGTAACGTTCCTCGGTATGCTTCTGGGTGCCGCTTTTGCACACAATTTTAATCTGGTCGGCAGCGCCGCCAAAGCTGCCACAGCGACCGATGCCGCTGTTCCCGGCGGCCCGGCCATGCCCGGCAAGATTGCAGTCATCGTTTGCATTGTACTGTTGTTTGTGATTGCAGCAACCAACCTGCGCCGTAAAAAAGCGGCAAAGTGATCTGAAAAAGGAGAAAGCACAATGGCTAAATTTGTTGAAGTGGACGTTCGCGGCCTTTCCTGCCCTGAACCGGTGTTGCTGACGATGGATGCGATGGAAGAGCATCCGGGCGAGATGATCCGCGTTCTCGGTGATGAAGCGCACACCCGCAAAAACATTGAAAAAATGCTGGAATATGAACACAAGGACGGTCAGACGACCACGCGGGCGGATGGCTGTTTTGAGATCACCTTTCAGGCATAACGGCAGCGTATGAGAGCAAAAAAGCCCTATCAGGTTTTGACATTCTACACTACTTCTGCGGTCATGGAACTGGAAGCCTTTTGCAAACAGAACGGGATTCCCGGCAGGCTGATCCCTGTTCCGCGGGAACTTTCTGCTGGCTGCGGGATCGCATGGCGGATGGAACCGGATGCGTACCGGCAGCATTCCGGCCTGCTTGCAGAGTGCCCTGTTGAAATCGAACAGACCAAAGAAGTTCTGCTATAACAAAATCGTCCCCTCCGTGCAGACCCGGATCTCGCTTTCCGGGTATCTGCGCGGAGGGGACTTATTGTTTTATCAGAGTTTTGTCGTCCACAGGCCATGCAGATTGCAGTAGGCATAGACCGCCACCGGTGTCTCGTCGCCCAGCTCAAATTGACCTCGTGGACGACTGGGGCTACCCCATCCCGCAGGAAGATCTCTATGTGCCCCATTTCCGCGCAAACTGCGAGACCTGCGGCAGCAAGTTGATCTGCAACGGCTGCAGTGACTGTGGAAAATGCTTATAAAATAAAGGAGTTCTATGAAGAACCAGAAGAAAAAATCGTTTTTCCGCAGAGTTTTTCTCTGCCTGCTGGCTGTTTTGCTGGCCGTCTGCGTTGCGTTCGGCGTTTACGTCAGCGACTACTACCACGCAGACCTGACCGACAGCGGCCTGCGGGTCTATGCCGCCTACGGCAGCGAGGACGGCGTACTGAACCGCGAAAAGTACGAAGCCGACCGCATAAATCTTCCGCAGGACACTACCGAAACGGTCATTGACGGCGGCTGTCATGCCGGATTCGGCAGCTACGGTGCCCAGAAGGGCGACGGCGCGCCTGTTATCTCCGCCGAGGAACAGCAACAGCAGACAGCGGATGCACTGGCGGCGTGGATCAATCTGAAATCATAAAAAGGACGCAGCCGGTTATACCAACTGCGTCATAAAGAAAACCGGGCCTTTCCATCCCATAGGATGCGGAAGGCCCGGTTTTTTAATCAGTGGCAGTTACCTGCGCAGCCACCCTTATCCTCATGGCAGGAATGAGAGCCGCAGGAGTGGCCCTCTTCGTGGTCATGGTGCGTGCAGTGGACATCAGGGTCAAAGACGAGCTTACCGGTCAGATAGTCTGCGACAACAGCATCTGCATCGCCGGAAACGCCGCCGAACATCTGAATTCCAGCCTGCATCAGGGCAACCTGTGCACCGGTGCCAATACCGCCGCAGAGGACGACATCCGCATCATGCTGAACCAGAAAACCGACCAGTGCGCCATGACCCTGACCATTGGTGGAAATCACCTCACTGCTCAGGACCTGACCGTTTTCCGCATTGTAGATTTTGAACTGTGCGGAGTGCCCGAAGTGCTGGAACACCTGACCATTTTCGTAAGGAACTGCGATTTTCATAAATAAATGCTCCTTTTTTTGAATTTATCGTTTATCGGAATAGTTGCAAATTTGAATCGCGGCACCGTGCTCCATGCGCTGGAAGCCGTGCTTTTCGTAGAACGGGACGTTGTTTTCGTCCTCGGGCATTCCCTCAATGTAGAGGAAGTTCTTGTACTTTTCCTTGATGCGCTCTACAAGCTGCCCGGCAATGCCCTGTCCCTGATGATCCGGATGAACCAGCACATAATGGATCTGCGCCAGCATTTCGCTGTCGTCCAGCGCGCGGATCAGGCCCACGAGCCGGTCGCCGTCCCACGCCGTCAGCACGGTGGAAGAGTGCATCAGCGCTTCATACAGCCGCTGCGGGTACTGGCCAGACACCCAGCCCACGGACAAAAACAGCTGCTGTACCTGCTCCTGAGTAAAACGTTTTTCTTCGGTATACTGTATCATATTTCTCCTTTAACGATAATCGCACCGCTGACACTGAGACAGCGGCGTATCGGTTTCTTCCTTATAGAAAATGCCGGACCAGTGGCAGATGCTCTGCAGAATGGGCACCACAGATGCGCCCTTTTCGGTCAGCGAATACTCCACCCGCGGCGGAATCTCATCGTAAGATTGCCGGACGATAATGCCGTCGGCGATCAGCTCTTTCAGAGTAGTGGCAAGCACGGCGTCTGTGATGTTTGCCATTTCCTTGCGCAGTTCGCTGTACCGCAGCGTTTCCTTGGCCGCCAGCACACAGATGATGCGGGATTTCCACTTGCCGCCGAACACGCTCAGCCCATATTCCAGCGGACAGCGGATATCCTTTTCCAGTTTTTTCTGATACATGTGCACTCCCTCCTCTGCTCTCATTTTAGCAGATTGCAGAGCTTTACGGAAGTAACTATGCAATTTATAAGCAGCAAAACACCCGCAAAACGAGGAGAAGTTTTGCGGGCGTCAAGATGTCTTACAGTTCTTTCTTGTTGTCTGCGCCGGGCGTGGTGACGATGACCTTCTCCGGGGTGATGATGAGTGCGCCCTTGGCAGTGGCTCCGCCGTTGAACATCTGCTCCACCATGGCCTTGAAGGTCTTGACGACCTCGCCCTCGGTGACGTACTCCGCCACGCCCTTGATCTGGTAGCCTTCCAGACTCTTGGCATCGTAGACGGAAATGGCGATTTTACCGCCGTTTGTAGCGAGGTTCTTCAGCGTGGTGTCGAGGAACACATCGCCCACCACCAGTTTGCCGTCCGAGGTCACGTCCTTGAACGCAACGGGCACCACATTGGGTTCGCCGTTTGCGCAGGTAGCCAGATCCCACATGCTTTCCTTCAGCAGCTTCTTCACAGAATCATTCATAATGACAGCCTCCTAAATCTCTTTTGACCGGGTGGTCTTTTCGGGTGTCATTATACGGAAGCTGCACGGAAACAGCAAGATATGGGTCAATTTATGAGTCACTCATAAATTCAGAAGCGGCTGTTCTACTCAATACAGATGGAACTTGTGGCTGATCTGATGTGCGATTTCGTCCGGCAGCGGACGGAAACCGATGCAGGTCAGAGTCATGCCCTCGCCGTTTTCGTCAAATTCTTCCGGTTCCAGCTCGGTGTGGCAGGCATCCCGGATGAGGAAAAAATCCCGGTTTTCCACAAGTCCCAGTTCTTCGGCCATGGTCTTTGCTTTCAGCAGTTGATTGCGGTTCTTTGCCCCGCAGATCGTTTTGGTAAAAGAACCATCGAACCATTCTTCATAGGTTGCTTTCTCCAACATGATTTCTGCCCGATAGCCGGTAATTTCTCCGTCTTT
>OIYQ01000713.1_pt1 | contig 13286 bp, 9 predicted proteins | sample 1588311 | NCBI WGS metagenome assembly OIYQ01 (sample SAMN03283244) | human gut metagenome | biome: human-associated habitat; material: feces | host: Homo sapiens | place: Peru | collected 2012
GTGTGTTTTGTGATAGCTGTGGCACGCAGGTGCAGGGCAGGCATATACTAAGCGATACACTCTATACCATGCAGTATATTGTTTCGGCGGATATCACGAAGCTGTACACATTTGCAGTGTCAGACGATGTGCTTGAGGAGCTTAAGAGCATAATGAAGGAATATCTTTCAATCTATGTGCATCATGATTTTAAAACAGCAGCTTTTCTGTAGTTGCCCTTTTTAATATGACACTTGAAATCATATATACAAAAGGGTATAATGTCATAGATTATATTTGAGGAGGCAGCTATGACTAAAAAGCTATCAATGCTGTTGCCTGTTATTGCGACATGCGGTTTGCTTGCCGGGTGCGGTACTGATTATTATACTAAGGACAGCACGGTATTTGTTGCAAAAAACGGCAGTGTGGTATCTACAGATGTTGAGGACTTTGATACAGCTACATACAGGCAGGATGACTTACAAAGCTATGTGGACAAGTCGATAGACGACTACAATAAGAAGAATGACGGTTCGGTCAAGCTCAAAAAGCTGACTGTCGAGAAAAAGAAAGCATCGCTTACGATGAGCTATGCGTCAACCGACGAATATACTGATTTCAATGGGACAAAGCTCTTTTCAGGGACGATTGCGGAGGCTCTGGCAGCCGGATTTGATTTCAAGACTGATTTTGCAGCAATAGATGATGGTAAGGCAAAGAAATGTGAAGCATCTGAGTTTCTGGATGAAACCGGCTACAAGGTAGTTGTCTACGAGGGCAGCTCAAATTTGCATGTGAATGGAAAGATATTATATGCATCTGTCGACAAAGTAAAGCTTGTAGATGACAAAACAGTTGCGATTGGTGACAAGTACAGCCTGCTTGCATCACAAACCACAGGGACAGAGAGTGCCACAGAGGGCACAGAAGCAGTGAAAGCCGATGCAACGGAAGGAACGGAAAACGGAGCAGATGACAGTGTCAGTGATGACGATATATTAAACTCGGTCAAGGAAGACAGTGAGGTCACATTCGACTTTGACAGCGAGGAGGACAATTCGGTGCCTGTGTCGTATATCACGTATGTTATATATAAGTAGTACAGTAGTATATAAGTAGATTAATATATAAATATATAAGTTATTAATATTAAAATAATTGATATCATCCTTATACTTAAATATACTATATATAATAATTAAGATTATTAAATTGTAATTTAATTATAAATTAGAATATAAATAAATCATAAGATAGAGAGGAAACAAGAATTATGGAAAAGACCATGGACAAAATCGTACAGGTAGCAAAAGCAAGAGGATTTGTATATCCGGGCTCAGAAATTTACGGAGGCCTTGCAAATACATGGGATTATGGAAACCTGGGCGTAGAGCTTAAAAACAACGTAAAAAGAGCTTGGTGGAAGAAATTTATCCAGGAGAATCCTTATAACGTAGGTGTAGACTGTGCCATCCTTATGAATCCTCAGACATGGGTTGCATCAGGACATCTCGGAGGCTTCTCAGATCCACTTATGGATTGTAAGGAGTGCCATGAGCGATTTAGAGCCGACAAAATCATCGAGGATTTTGCACAGGACAATGGTATTGAGCTTGAGACATCAGTTGATGGCTGGACAAACGAGCAGATGGTAGACTTCATCAAGGAGCACAATGTTCCATGTCCGTCATGCGGCAAGCACAATTTCACAGATATCAGACAGTTCAACCTCATGTTCAAGACCTTCCAGGGTGTTACAGAGGATGCTAAGAATACAGTATATCTGCGTCCTGAGACAGCACAGGGAATCTTTGTAAACTTTAAAAATGTACAGCGTACATCACGTAAAAAGATTCCGTTCGGTATCGGACAGGTTGGTAAGTCATTCCGTAACGAGATTACACCTGGTAACTTCACCTTCAGAACACGTGAGTTCGAGCAGATGGAGCTTGAGTTCTTCTGCGAGCCGGGAACAGATCTTGAGTGGTTCCAGTACTGGAGAGGCTTCTGCCGTGACTGGCTCATTTCTCTCGGAATCAAGGAGGAGGAGATGAGACTGCGTGACCATGATCCTGCAGAGTTAGCCTTCTACTCAAAGGGAACTACAGATATCGAGTTCTTATTCCCATTCGGATGGGGCGAGCTGTGGGGCATTGCTGACCGTACAGATTATGACCTCGGACGTCATCAGGAAGTTTCAGGACAGGATCTTACATACTTCGATGACCAGAAGAATGAGAAATACCTGCCATATGTTATTGAGCCGTCACTCGGTGCAGATCGTGTAGTACTTGCCTTCCTTTGCGCAGCTTATGATGAGGAGGATATCGGTACACCGGAGAAGCCTGATGTCAGAACAGTATTCCATTTCCATCCTGCACTTGCACCTGTAAAGATTGGAGTACTTCCACTGTCAAAGAAGCTCAATGAGAGTGCCGAAAAGGTATTTGCACAGCTCTCAAAGACATACAACTGTGAGTATGATGACAGAGGAACAATCGGAAAGAGATACCGTCGTCAGGACGAAATCGGAACACCATTCTGCGTGACATATGATTTCGACTCAGAGGAAGATCACTGCGTGACAGTACGTGACCGTGACACAATGGAGCAGGAGCGTATCGCAATTGATGAGCTTGATGCTTATTTTGCAAAGAAATTTGAGTTTTAATTTTGTATAAAATAACGAAAATATTTTATAAAAGAAGCATATAAGAAGCATATAAAGCTTTTTTTGAAATATAAATTTGTGAAATCATACAAAATTAGGAGTTAAGTCACAAAAAATCAAAAAAAACATATCAGAAATTTAATTTCGTGATATAATATAGATTACAAATGACAACCAAAGATATAGTAAGCTATTCTTTGGTTGTTCTGACATATGGAGATGGTGAATATGGATGCAAAAGAATTAAAGAAGCTGAGCAGAAGTGAGCTACTTGAGATGCTGTTAGACAGAAGCAAAGAGGTCGAGCATTTAAGAAAAGAGCTTGACGAGACAAAAAAACATATTCAGACACTTGAGCGTGAGGTAAAGACATCCGGTGATATCAATGCTGCAATTAATAAACTCACGTCAGCAACAGAGGAAATTCAGAAATTTGCCGCCGTAATATCCATGGCATCAAATAATCTGTCAAAAAAATAATATAGTAGACGAAATATTTAATGGTTATGAAATGGACAATTGGATAAAAGAATGACTGGAAAAATATATAAGAAGGCAGTATATGCTCTGGCAAGAGTTGCCGTAAAGTGCATTGAGCTAAGGAAAAAAAGAGAACAGAAGAAAATCAATCAGAATAAATCAGTTAATAGCATAAATTCGACAAAAAGCTACACGGACGCTGAATACAATAAAAAGGTAGTTGCAAAGATTGAACAAAGCAATGATTCAGCTATTGCAGAAAGCAAAAAAAATATTGATATAGTGGATTTGAGTGAAGACGAGGAGCTAAAGGATGTTGAACAGAAACCACTTACCAATGAGGATAAGCTTGATTTGCTTCTGGCACAGATGATGGGAACATCTGTTAAGGCACCCGAAAAAGAGCCGCAGGTACACAAGAAGGTCGAATCCTTCGATGAAAATATATCACAGGAAATAGCAGATATAATTCCGGTCAAATATGTAGTACCGGCACCTGACATAACCCCTGATATAGAAAAAAATATTGAAATAGAGAAGGAATATCAGCAAACCAAAAAAGAAAATCAGCCGGAGAATATATCTGTACATATAGAGAAGGAAATATCAAGGAAGGCTTCGGAAGATAAAAAAGCTGAGAATAAAGATGCTGAGAATAAAAGTGCTGATGAGAATGAGGATACGTCAGCCTATCGCAGTATCATGACAGATGATTATGACCGTTACAGCGATGACCTTGGTATAAAGGAGCTGCGTCAGGAGCTTAGAAGAGTGAAGTATAACAATAAATTTGCAGCAACACTCTTTAATACCATAGGAACACTTGTGGTAGTTGCAGCGGCAGCAATACTGGTCGCAAATCTGTGGCTTCCTATTTTACAGGTGACCGGAACCTCCATGTCACCAACATTGCAGGAGGGGCAGGTGCTTATGGCATCTAAGGGACATGACTTTAAAACAGGAGATGTCATAGCCTTTTATTACAACAACAAGATACTTGTAAAAAGAGTTATTGCGATGCCGGGTGACTGGGTTAATATATCAGAGGATGGCACGGTTTACGTAAACGATATTGCAATTGACGAGCCGTATTTGAAGGAAAAGGCTTTAGGAGACTGCAATATAGAGCTTCCTTATCAGGTTCCTGAGTCGAAAATTTTTGTGATGGGCGATAACAGAAGCGTATCGCTTGACTCAAGAAATACAGCTATAGGCAGTATCTCAGAGGAACAGGTAGTCGGAAGAATCACATTTGCCATATGGCCATTGTCTAAAATTGGCAAAATTGACTAAAAGTGTTTAGCGTTTTTTAGTAAAAAAGTAGAAAAACTAGATTTATGGTCCCGTGTGACCACCGTGTGACCAAAAGGGTGTAATATGTTAGCTGTAAAATAACGATTAAGAGATTAAGCAAATGAAATTATATATAATTCTATGAAAGGAGGATGCAGAATGGATAAGGATATGGAACGTCTCGGTAAAGAGCGACTTAAAAGAGTGAGAAGACGTAGACAGCTTGCTACGTTCATTATTTCAATGGCTGTTATTGTGCTGGGCATTACTGCGTACAGACTTATACAACCTGCATCAGCGGCAGATCAGAACCAAAGGGATTTTACAATAGATAATGTTACTGAGAATTATGTCAATCTTCAAAAGCTCCAGTCAGAGGGCTCATATACCGAAATGTCAAGTGAGGGCAAGTCAGCGGACTGGAACGGCGAGAAGTTCAAGCTTGAGGTTCAGCTGGATTTTGGAATCGGCAAGAATGATACGGTAGATGCCAATGGCAACACGATTAAAAACTACTATTATGTCTATGATCCGTCGGTGACTATCCCGGATGATTTGTGCAATTCCTGGACGACAAAATGTGACGACAACAGTGATATAGAACAGTTTCAGTACAGATATATCAAGAACGAGGATGGTACATATGCTATTCTTATCAGGTTTGCAGATGGCTATATTGAGGGTAAAAGCAGCGATATAGAAGGCTGGGCAAAGGTTGAGGCTCTTGGTGAGGGCAAGACCAATGATTCAGGTGATCTCGATATAGTTATCGATGGTGATGTCACTATAACAGTAGACAAGGATAATGTCCACTGGAATGGAAATGACTCCTTAAACTATGATATTTCAGTTAAGAAGAGCAATACAAACAATAATAATATTGCTATTGATGAAAACGGTAATTACTATGTTGAGTTTACTGTAGATGTATCTTCTGAAAAAGGTACGCCTGATGATATAGAAATCACAGATGAATTTAACGGCAATGGCATGAGAGTTGATACGACCAAACTTACCTATAGCATAAAGAAAAACGGTCAGGCTGCTGACGACAGTTATACCGCAACAGTAACTAGCAAAGATAATCCGGCTGATGCAGGAAAGGCAACGCTTACTGCAAAGCTTCCGAAATTAGATGGTGGTGAGAGCTGTTCTATTACATATAGGTATTATCTGACCAATGCTGCGGAACTGAATAATAAAGCAACATGGCAGGCTACAAATTTCGTTACCGGTAAATCAACAGACCAGAATTCAAAAGAAACTGTCATAGATACATCAAGCAGTTATGTAAAGTATTACAAAAATCTTATAGAGAAATACGGTAAATATGATAAGACTAATAACCGAATTATCTGGACGGTTACAGTGAATAAAAGCTGCGAGGATATTGCGGGAGCTGTTCTGACAGATGATATGTTCGATAAGATTACAGGCATTGAAATATTACCAAGTGATGGATATACAATCAACAAAGACAGCAGTGGCAAGGTGACATCGGTTACATTTAATCCTACAGATGGTAATAAGAACTGCAATAAATATACTGTCAAATACTATACAGATGCATTGCAGACATTTGATGACCAGAAATTTGATAATAAGGCCACCCTTACTAAGGATGATAAGTCATATGATGACTCTTCAATTGTAAATGTTCCAAAAACAAAGCAGGATGTCACAAAGAAGCTTGTTAATGCTCAAAAGACAGATGACAGTCTGTATACTTTAAAATGGGAGGCTAAGTTTACAATTCCGGCATCGGGATTTGCTAAGGATTTTGGCATAGCTGATACAATGTCATCTAAATCACAGAAGAACTATCATTACATGACTTATGCTCAGATAAATGATTTTGTAAGTCAGGTAAAGAATGAGTTTGATGGGTATATCGGTGACATTACTGTTAAATATCTGGATAAGAATAATAGGTCAAAAACAGCAAAATTGAGTGAGGTATCCGAATCTGATAACTATAGGTTTACCTCGGTAAATATCAGTTTTAATAAGGATTATCCGACAAGCAACAGTGAAAAGACAGTTGTATTTACTTACAGCACAACTGCTGATACGACAGCACATGGAAGGCTTGAGTATGTTAATAAGTTTGAAGCATTAAATTCAAGTGCGTCTGCATCATATAGCCATACGACATCAAAGATTGTAAAGACTGATGGAAACGGAAATACCGGTCAGACATATTTGAAGACCACAGAAAGTGATGGAACACTTACATGGCGCGTTGATGTACTTATGGATGCCGATGCTACAGAGTATACTATCACTGATAAGCTTCCGGAGGGTGTTACACTGCAGAGCGTAAAGACAATGTTAGCCTATACTGATAAGGAGGGCTTTACTTATCCTGACTTTGATGGCACATTGCATACAGTATCTGACAGCGACTGGTTCATAAACGGAATTCAAACCGGTACAACGCTTGATAAAAATACAAATACCGTAGTTACAAGGGTTATAAAGCCTGACAATACAACTATAAATGGCTGGCAGGAGAACTATCATATATATGTAGTATACAAGTGTACGATAGATGATTTTGAGAATTTTGAAGCCGGAAAAACCGTGGATTATAAGAATATAGCCACAGCATACTCAAATACAAACAGTGAAATTGGATGGGTTCATCAGACTCAGACAATGTCAAAGCCAAACGACTCAGGCAGTGATAATCCTACTGAGGGTGACAAGGTTATTTCCAAGAACTACAAGTGGGATGAGGATAATCACAGGCTGCGTTATACGGTTATAATAAATCCTGATGGCAAGGATTATCTGCCTAATAGCGATACATTAAAGCTGACAGATGTGCTTCAATTCCAGACGATGACATATAACCCACAGGCATTGTGGTATATAGATCTTATGCCGGCTACTGTTCAGTTCAGACAGGCGATAAAGCAGGATGACGGCACATACAAAGCAGGCGATACGGTAGATGGCTGTAAGTGGTCTTATACAACTAAAGATGGTACATATAGTTGGAATGATACATCATACAGGACAATCAGTGCAGATATACCTGATGGCAAGGCAATAATGCTTACTTATACATATCAGGTGAATGCAAAGGTGCTCGGTACACCGGATCAGTATAACCCTATAAGGATGAATGTCAGCAATACAGCAAAGCTTGAGGGCATTGAAAAGGGAGAAGACAGAAAGGATAACCAGACAGTTTACAAAGAGTCTAAATCCTCTGCCGGAGTAATTAAGAGCAATACATTTACCTTGTATAAGGTAGATAAGGATGATTATGGCAAGCAGCTTAAAGGCGCTGAGTTTGAGCTGTTTGGATACACATCGGATGGTTCGTATACATCGTTAGGAGAGTACACCACCGATAAGAACGGCAGAATTGATATCAGTATGAGTACTGACAATCTGGAGTATAATACTCAGTATTATATAGTTGAGACAAAGGCTCCGGATGGTTATTTACTATCGGCAGAGCCGCATAAGGAGTATTTCTATTTCAGTGCAGATACCTCGGCACATCCTGTTGTAGCTGAAAACAGCTCATTACAGGGAAGTGATATGGCAAAGGTAAATACACCGTACTATTATGAGGATGTAGCAGTTCCTACCACCAGCATTTCAGTCGATAAAAAATGGACTGATTCTAAGAATAATCCATTGGATAAGACTGATGGAAAGATTTATCTACAGCTGCACCAGGTGGATTCGGCTAATAATGATAAGAAGTATGGCAATCCGGTTGAGTTGACAGCAGATTCGGCAGGTGAATGGTCATATGTATTTGATAATCTGCCATTACAGAGTGTAGATGAAAATGGTATTTTGACAGGTACCACATATAAATATTATGTGACAGAGGTTGGAATAAATCAGAACAACAGTATGTCAGGCTATGATGTTTCATATGTATTTAAGGATATAAATGGTATGCAAATCACAAAGACCGATGCAAACGTTGCACCGGGCAGCGCCAATGCTATAGAGTCCGGTACTGTTGAGATTACAAACAAACTCATAGAGTATGAGCTTCCGGAAACAGGTGGAAGTGGTAACAGATGGTTGTATATGTTGAGTGGAGTTGTGCTTATAGCAATAGCTACAATAACACTTTTCTATAAAAAACATAAAACATTATAAAAAAGGAGAATGCAAAATGAAAACAATTAAAAGAAGCATTGCTTTAGTCCTTGCAATGATACTTACACTTGCAATGAGCGTTACAGTATTTGCTGAGGGCGAAGGCGCAAAAAAAGCATTTACCATCACGGTTGATGGGGCAAAGGCAGGCCACACCTATGAGGCTTACCAGATTTTAAAGGGAGATCTTTCAGAGGATCAGAAGACACTTTCAAACGTTGACTGGGGTACCGGTATCAAGGCAGGCAAACAGACAGACCTTGCTAATGATGCTAAGGCTTATGTAGAGAAGCTTTCAAAAATGCAGTCAAACTCTTCAGATATTAAGGCAGAGGCACAGAAAATTGCTTCAGCTTTAAGTACTACAGTAGCAGGTTCTGTTTCAGTAGCACAGGACAATGCAAAAGCTGAGATTACAGGACTTGAGCCTGGTTACTATCTCATCAAGGATAAGGATAGCTCTTTAACAGGTGACGAGGCTTACACAGAGTATATCCTCAATATCGTTGCTGATACAACAATCACACCAAAGACAGATGTACCTTCTGTTGAGAAGAAAGTAAAAGATACAAACGACACAACAGGTGATACAACAGGATGGCAGGATTCAGCCGATTATGATATCGGAGATGCAGTTCCATTCCAGCTTACAGCTACATTACCTGCAAATGTTCAGTCATATAAGACATATTTCCTCAAATTTGACGATACTCTTTCAAAGGGACTTGATTACAATGAGGGAACTGTTACTGTCAAATTAGGTGATAAGGATGTTACAAAATTCTTTAAAACAAATTATGACGCAGCTAGTAAAAAGCTTACTTTTACATGTGACAATATTTTAGCAGATGGATTTGAAGCTAAAAACGGTGACAAGATTGTAGTAGAGTACAATGCAACTCTCAATAAAGATGCTGTTATCGGTTCAAAGGGAAACCCAAATAAGGTTAAGCTTGAGTTCTCTAACAACCCTAACAATGGTGGAGAGGGAGACAAAGGTGAGACTCCGGAGGATACAGTAATCGTATTTACATACAAGGTTGTAATCAACAAGGTAAATGAGAAGAACGAAGCACTCGATGGTGCAAAGTTCACTCTTTACAAAAAAATTAAAGGTGAAGCAGACAAAGAAATCAAAGCGGTAATTTCCGGTGATAAGAATGATGTCTTCACATTCAGCGGACTTGATGATGGTGATTATGTACTTAAGGAGACAAAGACTCCTGATGGCTACAACACAGCAAACGATATTACATTCACAATCAAGGCAGACCACTCAATTGAGTCTGATGCTCCTGAGCTTAAGTCATTAAACGGAGATAAGGTGTCAGGTAATATTACACTTAGCGTAGATAAAGCGCAGGGCAGCTTAAGCACACCTGTACAGAACTTAAAGGGCTCAGTCCTTCCTTCAACCGGTGGTGCCGGACGTGTTGCAATTTATGTAATCGGTGCTATATTAGTAGTCGGTGGCGGAATTGTTCTTGTAACAAAGAAGCGTGTTAAATAATATCATTTTATGATAAAATATATCTGCCATGAGCCACTTTAGTGGTTCGTGGCAGTTACAATAGGCATAATTATATGCAAATGATAACAGTAAGGAGAGTGCTATGAGAAGAAAATTATCTACTATTTTGTTTGTCATAGTGTTTCTTGCAGGACTGTCCTTACTGCTATACCCGACGGTGAGTGATTACTGGAATTCGTTCCATCAGTCAAGGGCAATCGCAAGCTACGTCGATGCAGTAGATAATACAGATGAGCAAAAGCTTGAGGAAATGAGACAGGCGGCAGAGGCTTACAATGAGAAGCTTTTAAGTAAGCAGGATCGTTATGAAATGTCAGATCAGGATAAAGCAGAGTATGAAAGTCTTCTTGATGTATCCGGCACAGGCGTCATGGGATATGTTGAGATACCGTCCATCAATGTCTCATTGCCGATTTACCACGGCACAGACAATACAATACTTCAGATAGGTGTAGGCCATATTGAGGGCACATCGCTTCCGGTTGGCGGAGCAAGCACACATTGTGCTATTTCAGGTCACAGAGGACTTACGTCATCTAAGCTTTTTACGGATATTGATCAGATGGCTGAGGGTGACACCTTTAAGCTGTCTGTGCTTGGCGAGACACTGACCTACGAGGTTGATCAGATAAGGATTGTTTTACCTGATGAGCTTAATGACTTAAAGATTGAAGAGGGGCAGGATTACTGTACACTTATCACATGTACACCGTATGGCGTGAATTCCCACAGGCTTCTTATCAGAGGTCACAGGATTGCAAATGACGCACAGGGACTTATTGTCGAGGATGTAAAGCAGATACAGCCGTTACATGAAGCCATAGTGCTTGGTATTCTGTTTCTGGTTTTGTATATTATAGTTTGTAAGATACTTAGTAAAACGATATTGTATAGATTCAGATAGAATCAGGAAGGAGGAAAAATGCACAATAGTATAAAAAGAGCTGTCAGTATAGCTGTAGCAGCGATTGTTCTGTTTTCCCTGCCGTGTGGAAGCATTTTCGCAAGGACACACATTGACATTGACAAGAAATGCTCTATAACAGTTGATATCCCTGATACGTGGGAGGATTTGTACACTGTGGATTTTCCCGTAGAGCTTTACAGAGTGGCAGATGTAGATGAGAATGATGTCTATACAGCAACGAAGCAGTTTGATGAGCTGGCTAAATCTATATCAGATATCAGCAGTAAAACTAGCGCAGATGATTGGGAAAAGATGGCAAAGACAGCTGCGGACATTGCAGACAAAGGTGCTTTGACAGCAGACGAGACAATAAATGTCTCAAACGGAAAGGGAACCATCACAGGTGTTAAGACAGGACTGTATCTGGTGTATGCAAAGCCTGCTAATTCAGCCAGATTTGGATACACATTTGTGCCGTATCTGGTTTCGGCTCCCAATAACGAGTTTGCCATGACAGGAAGCGGCTCAGATTCATGGATATATGATGATATCGGTATCGAGCTGAAGCCTGAACAGACCGAGCTCATGGGAAGCTTACAGATTAACAAGACATTAAAGACATACAATACAGCACTCGGTGAGCCGGTGTTTGCATTTGATGTTGAGGCCTACGACAGGGATGGCAATGTGGTGTTTTCCGATATTGCATCAATCAGATTTGACAGTACAGGGGCTAAGAGCACTGTTATTGACAATATCCCGGCGGGGGCAAGGGTGATAGTAAAGGAGGTATATGCCGCAGGCAGTTATCAGGTAACCTCCTCAGACAGTATAGAGACACAGATTGTGGCCGGTGAGACCGCAAATGTTGATTTCACAAACGATTACAACGACAAATTGATTTATAGTACCGGTGTCGTAAACCATTTTGAGTATGACGGAACCGGATGGGAATGGGTGCAGAATTAATGAAAAAATTATCAGAGTCTTGTAAAAAACTTAATAGAAATCACCGTATTCTTGTATGTGCAGCCTTTGCTGCCACACTCATTGTCTGTGGTGTTTCAGTTAAACCGACACTGGCATATTTTACAACCTATGCTACGGCAAAGGGCGGTATCCCGGTAGATATCGGTCCTACAACCGATGTCAAGGAGAAGTTTAAGGACTGGAAGAAAACTATTGAGATTGAGAATACAGGAAAAGCAGACTGTTTTGTCAGGGTAAAGGTAATTGCAGCAAGCCAGTTTGATATACAGGCATCAGGCTCAAACTGGAGCCTTTCCGATGATGGCTACTGGTATTACAGTCAGGTAGTGCCGGTTGGTGGCAAAACCGAGCCAATCGTTGCGGCTATCACAGTTAGTGAAAAGGTAAAGACCAGCTTCAATGTAGTTGTGGTTCAGGAGTGTACTCCTGTCACATATGATGAAAATGGCAATCCGTGTGTCGCACCTGATGCAAAATGGGATGCGACAGCACAATATGATAAAGAGGAGGGCGAAGAGTAATGAAGAGAAAACTTCCAATTATACTTGTAGCATCCTCTGCGATAATGCTTGCAGCATCTACGATAGGATCTACAAAAGCGACTCTTACATATATGAGTGATAATTATCTGGCTCAGATTGACATCAAATCAATCGGTGTCACTTTAACTGAGAATGGCAATGATGTGAGCTGGCGTGATTATAAGCATAAGGATGATGACTGGAGCGAGGCAACAGGAGTGCTGCTTGGCGATATGTTAGAAAATGCCGGAGATGAAAAGCTGATTCTCGACAAAAAGTACGACGAGAGGCTTGCTGTCAAAAACAGCGGCTCGATAGATGAGTATGTGAGAGTGACAGTGCAGCATTACTGGGCAGACAAGGAGACAGGTGATAAGCTTGCAAACCTTGATCCATCCAAGATACAGATTGGTTTTACAAACGATGGCTGGACAGAGGATGAGAGCGCTAAGACCACAGAACGAAATGTATTTTACTATAATTCTATTTTGAAAACCACCAATGAATACATACCGCCAAGAGTAAAAATAGAGATTAGTTGTTTGTCAATGAATGAACCGACAGAAGACCGACTGATATCTTCTTATGTTGAACAGACATTTCCAGGAGAGGATGATACAACAAGCGCAACCATCAGAACAGTACTGCCCACACGAACATTCTTGGAAAAGGCGTTTCTGTTGTGTGAGGAGTTTCAGAAGAAGGAACCTCGCCATATTCGTATGTCCAGACACCTGTATGATTTGGAGCGTTTGATGGACACGGATTTTGGCAAAC
>OIYQ01000714.1_pt1 | contig 13271 bp, 12 predicted proteins | sample 1588311 | NCBI WGS metagenome assembly OIYQ01 (sample SAMN03283244) | human gut metagenome | biome: human-associated habitat; material: feces | host: Homo sapiens | place: Peru | collected 2012
TTCAACTGCTTACGAAGCCGCTTTCATTGCTCTACGAAATAGGCTTCATTGACTATCGAAGCCGCTTTCATATTTCGAGGCTTTTCTATTCAAAGTTTTTCAATAGGGGAGCAGCAGCTGTTCTGGCTGTTGTCTCCTTCCTGTACGTATTTGTCGGGACTCAGAAATCAGCCAAGTACCGGATCATAGACACGCCCATTCATATTGATGAGGTTGAACTCATTCAACATCTCATGCCCCATGCAACCACGGTGCAGACCCAATGGTGTTGAGCGTTACCGTCTGCTTGCCCCCACGCATCGTATGAAGCATCGAAGACTTTCGTGCCCTTCTCATACGTAACGTAAAGGATGCTGCCCAAAATGTCCGTGAAAGCAAGATTGCATACATTCTTTAGTCTCCATTTTTGATAACAGTCTGCTTGAATTCTTTTGCTACTCTATCGTAATAGACCGAATTCCATAAGTCGTTAAATTCTTTTTCGGTTATCATATTTATACCCATCTTTTTGAAATCTTCCAATTCGCAATTTGTATCCAGCCAATAACCATAATTTCTATCGTCTGGCATTTTTACAATAATCCTACCATCTTTAGCAAATCCAATTTCTCTGTTTGCAATATGATTTACCACATCGTCATATTCAATAAACCATAGAGTAACCTCCTCTATTTTATCATCAAAATCAGGATTTGCACTGAGTGGAGCGATCATCTTATGCAGCAAACGACACCATAAGCTTCGTTTTGTTTTATTGTTCTGTTTTTTTTCTAATGACCACTTTAAAATAAAATATTTCATAATGTCTTTTTGCACCTAAGAGGCCTAAAAAATGAATATAGCTTCGTTGGCTGTTGAAAGTACTTTCGTTGGTATTGAAAGTACTTTCGTTGGTCATCGCAAGTACTTGCGTTTGGGGTTTATGAACACAGTTTTTTCTTTACCAGGTAATATTCATACCTACAGCGATGCTGGCGTTCGAGCTCAGTGGAATGCATTCCTTACTCATCTTGCCCAGCAAGTGGTCCATGCCGATGAATAAATTATATCCCTTAGGATGGATGTTGAGCACCCAGCCCATGCTGGCTGTGAAGCTGTTGACAGCAAAGTTGACACCACCGTCAAGCCATTTCAGAGGAGCCCAGTTGGCACTCAGTCTGCCTTCTGTCCATGAGTAGGCACCCTTGATGCGTGTAGAGCTCAGGAAGCCGAAGGTCATTTTCTTGTAGCATGGAAGCTTGTAGCTTGCACCCACGTTGATGGTGGCACCTATGCCTGTTGTTCTGCTGCCCTGGTCACCCTCGTCGGTAAGGTTGGCAAAATCGGCCAGCTGGTCTCCATATTTATCAGCCTTGTCATCGAAGACTTCGTTTCCATTGCCTTGTTTCACATCCATGTCGGTGAAACCGTCAAAGACGAATGTGTCCTGTCGGTTGGCAGCCTGCATGTTGTTGCTCCAGTGCATGAAGCCCAAGTCGAGAACCGAGGCGTTCACTGTCCAGCTGTCGTTGATTTTATATTCTCCACCGAGGTCTATCGCCATACCAAAACCGCTCAGTCCAGCGCCGTCTACGTCCACATCGTTCACATATTCATATTCTCCCTTTGATGGGTCGTTGTATTCCTTGGTTTCCTGCTTGTAGCAGAATCCCTTCATCGACATGTTGGCCTTGGCCTTTGCGCTTATCAGCCATTTGTCGTTGGCTGTCAGGTCTGCCTTTACGTCATTCATCTCTACGTCAGCACGGGCAATACCGAAGAGGAATTTCAGTTTGGCACCGAGTCGCAGTTTCTTGTTGATCTGGCGGGAGTGACCCAAAGCCAGTTCGCCATACGACATGGCGTGTGCTCTGATGTCGCCGATGTCATAAGAGTTGTTGCCTGTGTTCTTGGCAAACTCAAAGAGCTCGTAGGGCAGGGCGATGCCGAAAGAGGTCTTGGCGTTGACTTCGATGGTGTTGTATCCGCCGAAGCCCTTGAAGCCAGCCGACAGCAGGGCTATGTTCACGTCACCCGTGATGCGGTTGTTGCCTGTACTGAATCCGTCGAGAGCATCACTTGTTGAGATGTAGGGGTTCATGAAGGTGGTCATTTTCTTGGCTCCGTTTTCCACGCCGTACATAGGATTGTTCATCACCACATCCTGGTATCCGAAGTTGCCATGTGTGTTTACACTCACGTTGCCGAGGGCAGGAATGGATATGTAGTTCTGGTCGTTTCCATAGGCTGGGTTCAGATCGTGACGGAACTTATAGTCTTCTGTGTAATATGCCGAGTTGAGGCTCTGTGCCATGGCACCCATTGCAACAGTAGTCAGTGCCACTGTGAGCAATTGTTTCTTGATATGTTGTAATTTCATAGGACTTTCTTATTTATTATATATAAAATAGGTATGTTTGGTCTGACATTCTCATTAGTTGAAGTCGCCGATAATCTTTCCGACAATCTTCACCTTGATGTCGTTCAGTTTCAGGGTATGCTCTCTTTCGTTGAGGCTGATGCCTGTCACCTTGTTGCCATTGGCTGACTTGGCTGAGCCTTCCAGTCGGAATACGAGTCCGTCCAACTGCTTGAGTGAGTTCTTTACCTTGGGTGTAATCTTCATGGTGATAGGTGTTGTCACGGCTGTTGTTCCGTCTGTCGATGCAGCCACCTCGTCGGGAATCTCGACGAGCAGCTTGTCTTCTATCTTGTTGCCCTGTGCGTCTACCGGATATGCTTTTACGGTGAGGTAGGCAGGAACCTTGTTCTCTACGTTGGCTGTCACCTCGATGTAGGTTCCTTCGGCCAGGTCGAGTTCATCGATGTCGTCGTTCCATCCGGTAAAAGAGTCCTCGTAAACGATGTTTGCATTTTCTCCAAAAGCCAATGGAGCATTGACCTTATAACTTGGCTTCACTTGGTATTCTCTTCCAAATTCTATGGTAGCCACCTCTGCCTTGGCATGAGCGTTCACGTCTACGATCTTGATGTGGTCGGGTATGCGGTTGATGAGTGTCGACAGGTTGCTCACGGCATACACGTTGGCTTCGCCGTACTGCTGGGTCAGTTCACTTGTCTTCTGTCGGCAGATGCAGATCTTGCTCAGGCCGTTCTTCGCTACACTCATCTCCGGCAGAGTGACGCGTGCCAGTTCTCTGCCTTCCTTTGTCGAGATGACTGTCGCACTAACAGTAGCAGCCACATCCATGTCGTTGTTTACGGTTAGCAAAATCTGAGGATTGTCGAGATCGGCCACAACGTCGTCGTCATCCAGGAAGTCGGGAAGACCTGTCACGTCAACTTCTCCCAAAGTGTTCAGATTGATCTTCGGGTCGAAGATACCTGTGGCACTATTCATCGTGATGGTTCTGTCGGCTACGCCTATTTTGGCCTTGATAGTAGGATTGTCGGGCATTGCACCTGTCACATTGCATTGCATTGCTATGCTGAAGTATCCCGTCAGGTCTATCGCTCCGTTGTTGATGCTGAGGCGTCCGTGGTCGTTCTGATTGGTGAAGTCCAGTTTCTGTGTCTTGAGGCTCAGCTCAAGGGGACGTGCGGTAGAGATGTCTGTGACAGTAACTTTCGAACCATTGAGTGTGGGAACTCCGTTGCCTTTGCTGTTCACTTGACTGATGCTGAGGTATGCAGGCAAGGTGAGTGTAGCCGACTCTATGTTGGAGACAGCTGTCGAGATGTTGCTGAAGTCGAGTTTGATGCTGATGTTGTTGTTGGTGGTGGTCTCATCAATCTCAGCCTCGTTAAGACTTTTTACAGCCCTGTCGTTGCCATGATATTCGAACATCATGACCTTGGGTGAAGCAATGTGGAGACTGCTGCCGGGAGCGCGTCTTGCCTTGGCACCCGTAGAAGCAGTGCTGCTCAGTGAAATGTCGCCATCGAACACGTTGGCAACGTCGAGGATGATAGGTGAAATGTTTGGTTTGGCTGCCTCTACATCTCCTCCTGCCAGCTGGAACAGGTAGTTGCCTGCAGCATCTGTCACTACGCAACCGCCTTCCTTGAGGTCGAGAACATCTTTCAGCGGAATGTCTTTGGTTGAACTGTTGGGAATTACCAAAGACTCACTTCCGAATCCCATAGTAGCGTCAACGTTGTTTAGGTCATAGTCGTTGTTCGTGCATCCTGTTAAGGTCAGGAAACCTGTCACCAATAATGCTGATGGTAACAGATGGTGTTTTAGATTGTGATTTAACATACTTTGTGTAGTTTATAAATTTGTGATTAGGTTATAATTTCCCCCTTCATGTGGCAAATATACTAAAAAAAAATAAATGAACAACAAAAATGTTCATTTATTTCTCTAATATGTTCAAAAAAACTTATTTTTCTCCTCAGTCTTCCATTCTCAGGAAAGCTTTGGGCAGATAATTGATGATGTCGCCGGCAATGAGACTTTCCTTTCCTAAGTCTTTGGCAGCCAAGTCGCCGGCCAGTCCGTGCAGGTACATTCCTATCCTGCAGGCAGAAGGTGCGTCGTAACCTCGTGCCAGCAGGGCAGTGATGATTCCGGTCAGCACATCTCCGCTTCCTGCTGTCGCCATGCCGCTGTTGCCAGTGGAGTTGAAGTCTATGTGTCCGTTGGGCAGGCACAGGGCAGAATAATGTCCTTTCAGCAGAATGTAAGCCTGCAGCCTTTCTGCCAGTTCGCTTGCCTTCATCAGTCTTTCGTAGCAGCAGGAACTTGTGGTGCCCGCCAGGCGGTCGAGCTCCTTAGGGTGGGGAGTGAGGATGATGTCCTTGGGCAACTGTTGCATCCATGCCCGGTGACTTGAAAGGATGTTGATGGCATCGGCATCGATGACCAAGGGGCAGGTGCTTCGTCTGATCTGTGCTATCAGGGCGATGGCTGTTGTCTCGTTGCTGCCTAACCCCGGACCTATTCCGAGCGCATTATAAGGTTCGGTATCTACAGGATGACTGAACAGGGTTTCTTCAGGGTCCATCTGCTGTATGGCCTCAGGCACACTTATCTGCATGATGTCGTAATTGCGCTTGGGTGAATGCACGGTGACTTTTCCTGCTCCTGCTCTCAGGCAGGCTTTGGTGGCAAGGATAGAAGCTCCCGCCATTCCGTAAGAGCCGGCTATGAGGAGTGCGTGCCCCATGCTTCCTTTATGAGCAAAGTCGTCACGGGGTCGCATGATGCCCCGTATGTCGTTTTCCTCCAGGATGCGATACCTGCAGTCGGTGTTTTGTATGTATTCGGGAGACAGGCGGATGTCCAGCACCTTGAGCCTTCCCAAATATTTCTGGTTGTCCGCCATCAGCATCGACAACTTCTTTTGTTGCAGTGTCAGCGTGAGGTCGGCTTTCAGGATATTGGCAGATATGTTGTAGGTGTTGTCCTCGCATATCAGTCCCGACGGAATGTCGATGCTGACCACTTTGGCTGGCGATGAGTTCAGGTATTTCACCATGGCGGCAAAACCTCCGGTAAGCGGCTTGTTCAGTCCGCTGCCAAAGAGTCCGTCCACGACCACGGTGTCTGGTGTCAGCGTGGGAGGCTCGAAGTTGACCGAGACTTCTGTAAATTGTTTGATGCGTTTACTCTCAATGAGACGCTTCTTGTTCAGGGCGCAGTCGTTGGAGAGTTTGTTGTGAATGTTGAATAAGAATGCGGAAACTTGATAGCCGTCGTCTGCCAGCAGTCTGGCCACGGCAAGTGCGTCACCTCCATTGTTTCCTGGTCCGGCGAAGACCACAATAGGTGTCCTGTTCGACCATTCTGCTTCTATGCAGTGGGTGATGGCCTTGGCGGCTCTCTCCATCAGATTGATAGAGGAGACAGGCTCATGGTCGATGGTATATTTATCCAGCTCATGTATCTGAGTACTCGTAAAAATCTTCATACTTCTGCAAAAATACGAAAAAATGCTCGATAACTATAAGATATTCCGTATTTTTTTAGTAATTTTGCAGAAAATATTATTTTTGGAACTATGAGTATAGTTAAAATCAAGGACAAGACTTTTAAAACCTCTATTCCAGAAGAGGAAATTTTGAAGAAAGTGCAAGTTGTTGCCGACCGTATTAACCAGGACATGGATGGTAAGAATCCTTTGTTTTTGGCTGTGTTGAATGGCGCATTTATATTTGCTGCCGATCTGATGCGTATGGTGACAATCCCCAGCGAGATATCCTTTGTGAAGTATGCTTCTTACGAGGGTACCAGTTCCACGGGCAATCTGAAACAACTGTTGGGAATCAATCAGGAAGTGGAGGGCCGTCATATCATCATCGTTGAAGATATCGTAGATACCGGATTCACCATGCAGAAGATGATCGACAGTCTGAAGGAGAAGAATCCTGCTTCGATCAATGTCTGCTCTTTGCTTGTGAAGCCAGGCAATCTTCGTGTGCCTCTCGATATCAAGTATGCGGTGATGGAAATTCCTAATGATTTTATTGTAGGCTATGGACTTGACTACGACCAGCAGGGCCGTAACCTGCGCGACATCTATACGATAGTAGAAGATTAGTTTAAGGATAATTATTTCAACAACATAAAATAGTAATGAAGAATATTGTAATTTTCGGTGCGCCAGGTGCTGGTAAAGGCACTCAGAGCGACAAGCTGATTGAGAAGTACGGATTGGGTCATATCTCAACAGGTGATGTACTTCGTAGCGAAATCAAAAACGGTACAGAACTCGGCAAGACTGCCAAGGGCTTCATCGACAATGGTCAGTTGATTCCTGATGAGTTGATGATTGATATCCTGGCAAGTGTGTACGACAGCTTCGGTAAGGAGCACAAGGGTGTCATCTTTGATGGTTTCCCACGTACTATTCCACAAGCTGAGGCTTTGAAGAAGATGTTGGCAGAGCGTGGTCATAAGGTGGCTGCCATGATTGAACTTTCTGTTCCTGAGGATGAGTTGATGGCACGTCTTATCAACCGTGGTAAGGAGAGTGGTCGTTCCGACGACAATGAGGAAACTATCAAGAAGCGCTTGAATGTTTACCACACACAGACTTCTCCACTCATCGACTGGTATGAGAAGGAAGGTATCCATCACCACATCGAGGGCTTGGGTACTGTAGACGAGATTTTCGCTCGTGTTTGTAATGTCATTGACAATCTCTAAGATATAAGGTTTGATGTGTAATGTTTAATATTTAGTAAGGCTTGTGCCATTGAGGTCATGCTTCAGTAAATGTTCGACATTACACATTTGCCCTTTTGCCAGCCTCAAGATAGCAAGATATTTTTTACTAAACATTAAACATAAGACATTAAAATGGCTGAATCCAATTTCGTAGACTACGTAAAAATTAACTGCCGCTCTGGTAAGGGTGGCAAGGGCTCCATGCACCTGCGCCACGTAAAGTACCAACCCAATGGTGGTCCTGACGGTGGTGACGGCGGACGCGGAGGAAGCATTTATCTGCGTGGAAATCATAATTACTGGACTTTATTGCACTTAAAGTACCAGCGTCACTTCTTTGCCGAACATGGAGGCAATGGTGGACGAGACAAGTGTCATGGAACCGATGGCAAGGACATCTATATTGATGTACCTTGTGGAACCGTGGTATATAACGCCGAAACAGGAAAGTACGTGTGCGACGTTACATACGATGGACAAGAGGTGTTGCTGCTGAAAGGTGGTCGTGGAGGATTGGGAAACTTCCAGTTCCGCACTTCTACCAACCAGGCTCCCCGTTATGCACAGCCAGGCGAGCCTATGCAGGAGATGACTATTATCATGGAGCTGAAACTTCTGGCAGATGTCGGATTGGTGGGATTCCCCAATGCGGGCAAGTCCACCCTGCTGTCTTCGGTCTCCAGTGCCCGTCCCAAGATAGCCAACTATCCGTTTACCACCCTTGAGCCCTCTTTGGGAATTGTCGATTATCGCGACCATCAGTCTTTTGTGATGGCCGACATTCCTGGTATCATCGAGGGTGCCAGCGAGGGTAAAGGCCTGGGATTGCGATTTCTGCGCCACATAGAGCGCAACTCACTCTTGCTCTTCATGGTGCCAGGTGATACCGATGATATCAAGAAGGAATACGAAGTGCTTCTTGGCGAGTTGAGAAACTTCAATCCAGAGATGCTTGACAAACATCGCGTGCTGGCTGTTACCAAATGCGATTTGCTCGATGAGGAGTTGATAGAGATGCTGAAGGAAAACCTGCCTGACGATTTGCCGGTGGTCTTCATATCCTCGGTTACCGGACAGGGTATCCAGGAGTTGAAGGATGTGCTTTGGCATGAACTCAATTCGGAGAGTAACAAGCTCCAGGAGATTACCTCTGAAGACACTCTCGTGCATCGTGATAAGGATATGAGCCGGTTCCAGCAGGAGTTGGCTGCCGAAGGCGAGGATATTGTAGAGTATATCGATGAGTCGGAGATTGAGGATGTCGACGACCTCGATGACTTTGAATACGAGTAAAAATTCTCTGCAGATGCTGAAAGAATATACAGTTGCTGAAGGAGTCCTGGCTTTCTCTACCATGCGAAAAGGCGGAGTGAGCTTGGGCAACTATAGCGAATTCAATATCAATGAGTATTGTGGCGATTCTTCCGAACATATTTGGGAGAACCGTCGCCTTTTGGCAGAACGCTTAGGTGTGTCTGCCGACCATATCGTCATGCCTCATCAGGTGCATGGCATAGAAGTGCGAAGGGTTGACGGGGAGTTTTTCTCAAAACCTGAGCCAGTCCGCAAGATGATTCTCGAAGGAGTCGATGCGCTGATTACCGACCTGCGGGGTGTGTGCATAGGTGTTTCTACTGCCGACTGCATTCCTGTGCTTCTTTATGATGAGGTTCATCATGCCATGGCTGCTATTCATGCCGGATGGCGAGGCACCGTACAGCGTATAGTGCAGAAAACCATTGAGATGATGTGCACCTCTTTTCACACACGTCCCTCAGAATTGAAGGCTGTCATTGGTCCAGGTATATCCAAAGAAGCTTTTGAGGTAGGTGATGAGGTTTATGAGGAGTTCGTGCAGGGCGGTTTTGATATGCCTGCTATTGCCGACCAGCGTCCTAACATGAAGAAAGAGGGAAATGTGGATCAGCCCATGAAGTGGCACATCGATTTACCTCTTTGCAATTCACTTTTATTGCAAGAGTCGGGCATTCCTGCTGTCCATATCCATCAGTCAGGTATTTGCACTTATCAGCACAGCGATGATTTCTTCTCTGCCCGTAGGTTGGGCATTCAGTCTGGAAGAATCTTCACCGGAATCATACTTTTCTAATTTCTATAAAACAGTCATGTACAAGAACCTAATCAATAAACTTAGCCATATTTATGCGGCAACGATGGTTGCGGCCTTATTATGCTGTGGCTTTATCATCGTTTCGTCTTTCATGCCAGGCAAAAATCAGTTTACTGCTGCCGAACAGCAACAGATAAGTATTGCCACGCCAGGACTTTTTGAACGGAGCAATGCTTTCAATGTAGACTTTGAGAACTTTCGGGAGAAGGAGTATTCTTTTCCTCTTCCAGTGGGTAAGGCTACGTTGGAGAATAATAATAGCATCCTGCATATAGAGACCAAGAAGGGCGATGCCGTCAAGGCGATGTTTGATGGTTATGTGCGCCTTTCCCGCAAGACAGTAAATTATGGTAATGTTATTGTGATCCGTCACGATAACGGTTTAGAGACAGTTTATGCTTTCAATGCCGAAAACCTGGTGAAGGTGGGACAGGGCGTTGAGGCTGGGCAGACCATAGCTATTGTCGGAGGAAAGGGGGCAGACGTGTTTTGTGAGTTTTCTGTTATGGTAAACGGAGCCCGCATTAATCCTGAGACAGTGATAGAGTTGAAAAGTCACAGGCTGCGTCGTCAGACCATGCAGTTTCGCAAGACGGGCAACCGTATCAGTGTGACTGTCGTGGGAGGCAAGGTGTCTTCTTCTGACAAAAAGGACAGGGAGTTTACTCTCGATCCGGAAGAGGAGGCCGATCCCTTCCAGAAGTCTAATACTTTTAAGTTGGATTTAGAGAAAATCTCTGTATCTCATTGGGCTTATCCACTGCCAGGCAGCAAGGTGATCAGTCCTTACGGTGGCAGGCGCCGCCATTCTGGTGTAGACCTCAAGACTCGTCCCAACGATAAAATTTTAGCAGCTTTCGATGGTACTGTAGTGGCTTCGGGGCCTTTCTATGGTTATGGCAACTGTATACGTATCAAGCATGCTTATGGTTTCGAGACCTTGTACAGCCATCAGTCCAAAAACTTTGTCAAGCGCGGCGATAAGGTGAAGGCTGGTCAGGTCATAGGTCTTACCGGCCGTACAGGAAGGGCAACGACAGAACATCTTCATTTTGAAATATCCTTCCATGGCCGCCGCATGAATCCCGCTGTAGTTTTCGACCATGGCAGTAAGAAACTTCAACGCTCCACCTTGACCTTGACCAAGGGTAGCGGCGTAAAGTCAAAGAAAAATACCTAAAAAATTATTTCGTGGATACAATCACTGCTGTCCCGTTTAGAAATCGTCGGGTTTGCTGTTGAAAACAGTCACGACCTATCAATTGGACATAACTTATGACTAAGAATTGATCCCTACAGGAAAAGTTCCTTGCTCTATAGTTTCGAAATTTTTATGTAATCGCAACAAATAATTAGTTGATTATTAGTTATGTTACAAATAAAAGTATTATCTTTGCCTTCGCAAAACTGTCACATGTGACAAAATCGCGAACTAAATGATAGTAAACAGAACAACTTATATTGATCAATTGGTCCGTTCCAAGGGTAATGGACTTATCAAGATCGTCACAGGCATTAGACGCTCTGGAAAATCTTTCTTACTGAAGAAACTGTTTCGTCAGCATCTGTTGGATGATGGCGTTCAAGATGACCATATCATTATAATAGATATGGAAAGTCGTAAAAACAAAGCTTTCAAAGATCCTGACTATTTACTTGATTATATTGATAATGTAATGAAGGACGATAATACATACTACATTATCATTGATGAGGTGCAAGAAGTAAATGATTTTGTGGAAGTTCTTTCTACTTTATCTGTCACTGAAGGCACAGATGTTTATGTAACTGGCTCTAATTCTCGTTTTCTCTCTTCTGATGTTGTAACGGAATTTAGAGGTCGAGGTGATGAAATTCACGTTTGGCCACTTTCTTTCATGGAATATATGTCTGTTTATGATGGTTCAGTGGAAAAAGGATGGGCGGAATATAGAATGTATGGAGGTTTACCGCAACTTTTATCACAAGTTGGTGATGACAAGAAAACGGATTTCTTACTTCATCTTTATCGCACAGTTTATCTACGCGATATTTATGAGCGCAACGGTATTGACTTGAAACAGGAATTTGAAGAACTTTCCAAAACTATTGCATCAAGTATTGGTGCACCAGTCAGTGCCAGAAAAATTGCTGATACATTCAAATCTGTAGCCAAGGTACAAAACATTGCTGATAAGACAGTTGCTTTGTACATGGGATATATGCAGGATGCTTTTCTTATAGAGAAGTCCGAACGCTATGATATTAAAGGGCGCAAATATATTGGATCATTGTCTAAGTATTATTATCAAGATGTCGGCTTACGCAACGCTATTCTGTCATTCCGGCAAAATGAGGTGACTCATATTATGGAAAACGTCATTTATAATGAAATGCGTATGCGTGGATGGCTTGTTGATGTCGGAAATATTTTCAACAGGGTAAGAAATACAGAAGGGCAGCAACAACGCATCACTCTTGAAGTTGATTTTATCTGCAATAAGGGCAGTAAACGAATCTACATCCAATCTGCATACAAGATGCCGGATGCAGAAAAGATGGAGCAAGAAAAACGTTCACTCAAATTGGTCGATGATTCTTTCCATAAACTGATTGTTGTTGGTGAACACACTAAACCTTGGAGTGATGAAAACGGCATACAAATCGTCAGTATCTACGACTTCTTGCTTGATCTTTCATTTACTGAATAGAGAGATTGGGGACGTGCTTGGCATCCCCAATACCTAAGAAATTATTTCGTGGATACCATAAATAAAAAGAGGGTGCGTCACAGACTTATGACACACCCTCTGTAATTTCATATATTATGAGAATGTATTATTTCCAAGTTAGCTTATATTTCCAAGTTTCCCATTCATTAGTTGATGGTACTCCATTTTTATAGAATTGAATGGTAAATTCTGTAACGTATCCATCAGAGTCAAATGTGTATGTAATCTTAGCTTCTTCAACATCGTTATACCAACCATCTGGAAGTTGATTGCTTTTTACTCCAAGAAGTTCTGGACAAGCGATGAGCCACTCATTCCCATAGAATATGTCTGATACAAAAATTACAGGGTTGAATCCTTTACAAGTTTTACCGCTATAGCTATATCCACATATTTTGTCTCCATCCCATTTGAGGGATATGGTATAATAATTTGAATGGTCTGACATTTGTGCTCTGACTTCTTTTAGCTTATTGTTATCATAATATGTAAATTTTGTCTTGTAAACAGTTGAATTTCTAATAAGGTTATTCAATAGGTAGCAAGTTTCTGTTTTTCCATCAGTGTCGGTAATTGTAACTATATCATTTGACCAATTGAATGTATAGGTCTCATCGCCATCATTGTACGATTTTAATTTGCCATTGCTGTCATATGAGAATAGATAGACATTTTCTTTACCATCTCCACTGAAGGTGATTTGAACCAATTTCTTGGATTTGTTTCCGCTACTACCATTGCTGTCATCGTCGCTGCTACAAGCAACGAAACCGATAGACATTGCTAAGGCTAATAACCCCATTCCTAATAATCTGAACTGTTTCATGATTTGTAAAATTAAGATAATTAATAAATATGCCAATGTCCCCAATAGGCGTTTGTTGCTAGGTAAATTGTTTAACACATAAAGAAAGGAGCATGGGGACTATTGGTGTTTACTGACATAAAGCTCTGGACTGCTTGCAAAATAGTATAACAGACAATAGCCCATGCTCCATGTGTTATATATATGGGTATATATATGCAACATGAAAGCATGAGCACCTTGAACTGCCATCTCATTTTGCATCGAATTGTCCAGATTCTATGTCGAGATAACGTCAAACGCTCATTCTAAATATGTACTTCTACTCCTTGTAGAATTGGTGCAAATTTAGCAATAATTGTTTGATTGACCAAGGAATTGTCTGTTTTTCTTCTAATGTATATTGAGATTTGTTGGTGCAAACCCTGATAGGGGCTCACCCGATATATCTAGGGGGAAAGTTTTTTTATTCTATAGAAAATTTATACCTTTGCACCATGAACAATCAAG
>OIYQ01000716.1_pt1 | contig 13267 bp, 7 predicted proteins | sample 1588311 | NCBI WGS metagenome assembly OIYQ01 (sample SAMN03283244) | human gut metagenome | biome: human-associated habitat; material: feces | host: Homo sapiens | place: Peru | collected 2012
GAAGGATTCGGATTTGGCATTGAGTTTGGCAAACAACTCTGCGTGGGAGAATGGAAAAACGACCGTTATCGTGGCGAGCGTCTTGTCTATACCTTTGATAGAATATACGGCATAGATATATCTAAATATCAGCATATTATAGGCAAGAAGAAATACGCCATCCGATGGAGTAAATTGCGTATTACCCACTTGGGCAACATCAGTCGCAAAACAGTCAGTGGAAGTGTAAGCTATCCCATCAGCTTCATCTACATCAAGTGTACGGAAGGAGCCTCCCTGTTCAATCCCTATTACCGTAAAGACTATCGGGCAGCAAAGGCGCATGGTTTCAGGGTGGGAAGCTATCATTTCTTCTCGCCACGTAAGCCCGGACTGGCACAGGCCCGCAAGTTTATGAAGCATGCTCTGGTAAGAAGGGGTGATTTTCCACCCGTACTCGACCTGGAACCGACACCACGGCAGATTAAGCAGATGGGCGGACCAGACGCTATGTTTGCACAAGTAAGGGCATGGCTGAGATATGTGGAACGCCAAACAGGCACAAGGCCGATACTTTATATCAGTCAGATGTTTGTGAACCGTTACTTGAAATATGCGCCCGATCTGAAGCGGAACTATCGCATATGGATAGCCCGTTATGGCGAGTATAAGCCAGATATCAGGCTGGTTTTGTGGCAGTTATGTCCAGACGGAAGAGTAAGTGGTATCCGTGGACATGTAGATATCAATGTTTTTAATGGCTATCGTGACGCTTATCAGAAATTTCTTCAGAATGAGGTTGTTAAATAATTGTGTTAAAGTTAGTTATTAAAAATAACAACGAATGCATTTTTTTACTATATTTGCGCAAATTAGGCGAAAGTATAGAGAATGAGACAACTTAAGATACAGAAAAGCATCACCAACCGCAACAGCGAGGCTCTCGACAAGTACCTCGTTGAGATTGGTCGTGCACCTATGGTTTCCATTGAGGAAGAGATAGAACTTGCTCAGGCCATCAAGAAAGGTGGTCGTGCCGGTGAGCGTGCCAAGAATAAGTTGGTAGAAGCCAACTTGCGCTTTGTGGTATCTGTCGCCAAGCAGTATCAGCATCAAGGACTCACGCTTACCGACCTCATCGACGAGGGCAACATCGGTCTTATTAAGGCTGCAGAGCGTTTTGATGAGACTCGTGGCTTTAAGTTTATCTCTTATGCCGTATGGTGGATTCGACAGAGTATCCTTCAGGCCATTGCTGAGCAGAGCCGTATCGTCAGACTCCCCCTCAACCAGGTAGGTTCACTCAATAAGGTGAACCACGAAATCAACAAGTTTGAGCAGGAGAATCTCCGTCGTCCCAGTGTGGAGGAAATAGCTGACCGCACAGGTGTGGATGAGGAGAAGATATCACAGAGTATGGCTGCAAGTGGACATCACGTGAGTATCGATGCTCCATTTGGAGACGACGATGATAATGCCATGGTCGATGTGATGTCGAGTGGCGATGACAGTCGTACAGACAAGCAAGTAGATCACGAGAGTATGGCAATGGAACTGAAACAGGTTCTCGGTCAGGTACTCAAGGAGCGTGAGCGACAGATAGTATGTGCTTGTTTCGGTATTGGAGAGCCAGAGAAAGGTCTGGAGGAAATCGGCGACAAGATGGGGCTTACCCGTGAGCGTGTGCGCCAGATTCGCGAAAAGAGTATCTCGAAACTCAGAGAGTCTGGATATGTTAAAATCTTGATGAAATACCTTGGCTAACAGGGTGTCGTTTTATAAATATTTGCTCATAGCCTTCCTTTTGGCATCGCCGTTGGGGTGTAAGGCTAAAGTGAAAGCACCGAATGTTGCGTTTCGTGATTCGGTGCTTAACTTGGTGTTTACCTATGCCAAACGTACCGACACCACAGGATTGCATGGTTCCCAATCGTATTCTTACACCAAGATGCAGATGCACACTAACAAACGCAACGCCACCTTGATGCTCGTACCTTCGATGTATGCCATCGCCCATGGCACAGGACGCCACTTTATCAGCGAATACTATACCAAGATAACGATGCAGAACGACAAGTTCACCGACCAGCGTCTGCTCCATGTCAGCACTGTTCCACATCGCCGTAACATCATGTCATATATTCTTCCTTATGTAACTCCCAATGTCTTTGGCGAGAACCTTTTTCACAACAATATCCTCTCCCCTTTCCATCGAGCCAACCGCAGGTTCTACACCTATCGGGTCACCGCTTTGCCGTTCGACAAGGCCCAGGTATACGCCTACCCCAAAATTAAGAACACGCAGATGGTGGAAACCAAGGCTGTGGTAAACAGCAAGACAGGAAAAATATATCTGGTCGACTTTGAGGGCGAGTACGATATGACCCGCTTCTTTATATCCATCGTCATGGGCAACGAAGGCTACCGCTCTCTTCTGCCCGACAGATGCAACCTGAAAGCCAATTTCAGGTTTATGGGCAACAACATCACCGGTATGCTCAGTTCTTACTATAATCTGCCCAAGGTGCTTTCTGACACACTCAACAACGCTGCTGACACCACCCTTATGTCGCAAGTGCGCCCTGTTCACCTCAACGAGCAGGAGCAACTCATCTATGAGCAATATTTCAAGGAGAAGAGCCGTCGCGACTCGCTCAGCTTGGCCGACAGTACCAAGAAAAAGCGCAACTTTGCCAAGGATGTGCTATGGGACATCGTAGGCGACAACATGGTGAACAGAATACAGCAGGATTTTGGCAAGGAAAGCCAAGGATATGTACGTCTGAGTCCTATCCTCAACCCTCTATACATGGGCTATACCAAGCGCAAGGGACTCATCTACAAGTTTGACATCAGAAGCTCTTATTCCTTCAACGACAACATACAGCTTGGTGTGCGGTTCAGGGCTGGTTATAGTTTTAAGCTGCATCAACTGTACTTCAACATTCCGGCTACCTTCAACTATAATGCCAAGCACGACGGCTATCTCGAGATGGTATACGGACAGGGCAATCGCATCAATACCAACGTGATAGCCCGCAACATACTGGACATCAAGAGGGATGACGATGAGGAGATAACTGTAAATAAGGACAATTACACCGAGTTTACCGACTGCTATTTCCGTCTCACAAACCACTGGATGTTTAGTCCCAAGTGGGGATTTGAAGCAGGAATAGTGGCCCACCATCGAAGGGCGATTCATCCAGAATTCTACGAATCGTATGGCTATCCTTCCAAATATCGCTCCGTGGCCCCTGCTTTTGGATTGATATGGCGGCCATGGGGGCCTAAAGGAGTGTCTGTCACGGCCGATTATGAGCGTAGCATCAAGGGGTTCATGGGCTCAAACATACCTTATGAGCGTATTGAGGCTGATGCCAAGGGCATCTTCTACGCCAGCCGTCGAAAGTTGTACTCTGCGCGACTTGGAGCAGGATTCTATACCATGCGAGGTTCTCACTGGTACTTTATCGACTACTCCAATTTCAATGACAACTACATTCCTGGAGGATGGAATGACGACTGGAGCGGTTCGTTCGAACTGTTGCCCTCAGAGTGGTACAACTCTTCTGAATACTACGTACGCAGCAACTTCACCTACGAAAATCCGATGATCTTTGCCGCCTGGTTGCCCTTAGTGGGCAGATTTGTAGAGGCTGAGCGCTTCTATGTCAATGCCTTATTGGTAGAAAAGCTGCATCCCTATACCGAATGGGGCTATGGATTCAGCACCCGCCTCTTTTCTATCGGAGTCTTTGCCGGTTTCAAAAATGCCAAGTTCTATGGCGTAGGCTGCAAATTCGACTTTGAGCTTTTCCGCAACTGGTAGAAGAATCGAATACTTACAGATAGACATTCTTTAAAACAAACATTCTTACATTATAATATATATGAATTCACAACTCACCGTTTACAAGGCAAGTGCCGGCTCTGGCAAAACCTTCACGCTGGCCAGGGAATATATGACCTTAGTCATTGCCAACCCACATTCGTATCGCACCATCCTGGCAGTGACTTTCACCAATAAAGCCACTGAAGAAATGAAAACACGAATCCTCAGCCAGCTATATGGTATTGCCCATGGACTCGAGGAATCGCATGGTTATCTGGAACAGATAAAGAAAGCTTTGCCCCATCTCACGCAGGAGCAGATAGAGAAGAATGCCGGTACTGCACTCAGTCTGCTCATTCACAACTACAACTACTTTCGCGTTGAAACAATAGATACTTTCTTCCAGAGTGTGCTTCGTAACCTGGCACGTGAGCTCGACCTTACCGCCAACCTTCGCATAGGACTCAACGACTACCAGGTGGAGCAACAGGCTGTAGACCAACTGATTGAGGATCTGGGGCAGACCGACAGGCTTCTTCACTGGATTATGGACTATATCAAGTCGAATATGGCTGATGACAAAAGTTGGAACGTGATCGGTGAAATCAAGAGTTTTGGTGAAAATATCTTCCGCGATTATTACAAGAGTGCCGCCAAGTCGCTCAATGAAGTGATGGAAAAGGAAGACTTTTTCAGAAACTTCACTGCTGAGCTCAGGAAAATGAAACAGGATGCCAAGGAACACTTTGCGCAGATAGCAGCCACCTTCTTTGACACACTCGACGAGAATGGACTTACGGTTTCGGATTTCTCGTATGGAAAAACAGGTGTCTGCAGCTATTTCATCAAATTGAGAGACGGACTTTTCGACGATGAAAAACTCGTTGGCAAACGTGTTGTGTCAGCCATAAAGGACGAGCATACCTGGATGAGTGCGGCAGATGCACAGCCAGGTTCACCTAAGTATGATCTGGTATGCAATACCCTTGCACCATTATTGCGCTATTCTGAAGAGAAGCGCCCAAAGTTGTTGCGTCTTTACAAGAGTGCAGACCTCACCCTGCGCAACCTCAACCAGTTGCGCCTTTTAGGAAGTATAGAGAAGAAAGTCCGTGCACTCAACGAGGAAGCAAACCGTTTTTTGCTCAGTGACACGCAGACGCTGCTCCATTCGCTTATGCAGGACTGTGACTCACCTTTTATCTTTGAGAAGATAGGTACGCAATTGGAGCATGTCATGATAGACGAGTTTCAGGACACCAGCACCATACAATGGCAGAACTTCAAAGTATTGCTCGATGAAACCATGAGTCATCAGGATGCAGGCAACCTCATTGTGGGTGATGTAAAGCAGAGCATTTACCGCTGGCGCTCTGGTGACTGGCGACTGCTTAACAATATACAAGAGCAGTTTGGAGACAAGCGACTTGATATCAAGACCTTGGATACAAACTATCGTTCGGCAAAAAACATCATCGATTTCAATAATGCATTCTTCAAAGCTGCTGCCGAAACTGAATACCAGTCTCTCAAGGAGAATACCCCCGAGGAGGCAGAACAACTGAAGATTGCATACTCTGACGTAGCCCAGAGGGTGCCTTCGGGCAAACCTGCCAATGGCTTTGTGAAGATTAAACTCCTGAACAAGGAAGAATGGAAAGAACGCACACTGAAGGAAACTATGGCAACTATCATGCAACTGACAGAGCAGGGTGTAAAGCCCAGTCAGATAGCCATCCTCGTAAGAACCAACCGCACCATTAAGGATTTGGCAGAATTTCTGATGAACAATGGTTGCCCTTACCCTCTTGTTTCCGACGAGGCTTTCCGTCTGGATGCATCCCAGGCGGTCAATTCGCTTGTTACGGCGTTACGTGTGCTTATTCATCCCGATGATCCTATTTCCAGGGCTACCCTTCAGAAATTCGCACTCACCTTCCTTGGTAGCGATGAAATCGTGAAAAAGATTGAGGAGCAGCGTGATATCCTGTTACAGAAACCTATTTTCGATTTAGTGGAAAACCTCTTTGTTGAACTACAGTTAGATACCATAGAGGAGATGAAGAGTCAGAGTGCTTATATCTGCGCCTTCTACGATCAGATGGCTGCTTACCTGCAGGACAACTGTTGCGATATAGACTCTTTTATCAAGGAATGGGACAATACGCTGCACGAGAAAAGCATACATAGCGATGCGCTCAATGGCATACGCCTCGTCACGATACACAAGAGTAAGGGTCTGGAGTTTGATTATGTTATCATTCCTTTCTGCGACTGGATGTTGGAGACATCCAAAGGTACCCTGTGGTGTACGCCAGCCGAGGCTCCTTTCAACAAAATACCATTGGTTCCTGTCGATTTCATCGCCAAACAGATGAAGGGAAGCATCTACGAGGACGATTACCATCACGAGCATCTGCAGAACATGGTAGACAACATGAACCTGCTATATGTGGCTTTCACACGTGCCAGCCGTGGACTCTTCGTTATTGCTCATCGTGACAAGGAAAAATTCCGTAGTTATCTGATAGAAAGTGTGCTACCAGATGTAGAGAAGACACTCAGCAGCGGCAATGTATCTGTAACGCTTTCCAATTCGCAAGACGAGGATATTCTTTTTGAATATGGAACCCTTAAGGTTGAGGAGGCTGATGCTACAAACAAGAAAAAGGAGAAATCGGAGAATGTCTTCTGCCAGCAAGCCACCAATATCGCTGTGCAGCTGAAGGTGAATCCTGCTATGCCTCAGTTCAGGCAGAGTAACAAGAGTCGTGATTTCATAAAGGGCGACGAGGACGAGGAACAGCAGAAGTACTACATCAAGTTGGGTACCATTCTGCACAGTCTCTTCTCTTCCATCCGTACCACTGACGACATAGAGCAGGCCCTTCGTCAACTCGAATTAGACGGAATGCTCTACGACGAGAATCTCTCACGCAAGCACTTGGATTCAATGATACGCAAGCGTCTGCAGTCTCAGCAGGTGGCGCATTGGTTTTCTCCCCACTGGACACTCTTCAACGAGTGCTCTATCCTGAGTGTGGAACATGGCAAGGTGGTGGAACATCGTCCTGACCGAGTGATGAAGGATAGTGAAAAGACCATTGTGGTGGACTTCAAATTCGGTAAACCCAAGGACGAGCATCACGTACAGGTAAGACAGTACATGCAGTTGCTGGAAGGCATGGAGGCCAACCAAAGTGCAAATCCCGACAACGGAAACGACAGTCATCCACTGATAGAAGGCTATCTGTGGTATGTCTATCCCAACAAGATAGTCAAGGTGGAATTCTGACACCCCAGACTAAGACATAACGACTCTATTTCATCAAGATTATAAAAACGACGAATATGAAATCATTCTTGACATACGTAGCCCAAGACATCATACAGAAATATGGCAACAATCTGAGCGATATAGCCATCGTATTCCCCAACAAGCGTGCCTCGCTGTTTCTCAACGAGCAGTTGGCACGTCTGGTTTCCCATCCTTTGTGGAGCCCCACCTATATCACCATCAGCGACCTCTTTCGTCAGCACACTACGCTGAAGGTGGGTGACCCCATCAAGTTGGTATGCGATCTTCATAAGTCTTTCGTCGAGTGTACTGGCATCGAAGAGACACTCGACCACTTTTACGGCTGGGGACAGCTGCTAATAGCAGACTTTGATGATGTGGACAAGAACATGGCTTCTGCCAGGCAGCTCTTTGCCAACCTCAGTGACATACATGAACTCGATGACGTGTCTTACCTCACCGAAGAGCAGAAGGAAATCATTAAGAAATTCTTCAGCAATTTCTCTGATGACCACAACACCGAACTCAAAAAGCGCTTCCTACAGTTGTGGAGTCATTTCTACGACATCTATACCAATTTCAATCAGCGCCTTGAGGCACAGAACCTTGCCTACGAGGGTGCCTTGTATCGGCGTGTGGTGGAAGACGAGTCGCTTGAGTTCAGGCACAAGAAATATCTTTTTGTGGGCTTCAATATGATGCAGTGTGTGGAGCAGAAGCTGTGCTCACGATTGCAGAAAGAGGGCAAGGCTGCCTTCTATTGGGACTTCGACAAATACTATATGAAGGATGGCAACGAGGCTGGATATTACATCCGGCAGTTGATGAGTGCTTTTGGTAACGAGTTGGATTATTTATCTGATACAGAGCTGTATGACTCTTTTGATTCGACCAAAGATATTACCTATATTAGCGCTCCTACCGATAACATACAGGCTCGCTACATACATAGCTGGCTACTGCAGAACGAGCGATATAAGCAAGGGCGCAGCACTGCCATCGTGCTTGCAGACGAGAGTCTGTTGCCTACTGTCATCCACTCCTTACCTGAGGAGGTAGAGAGTGTCAACATCACATTAGGCTATCCCTTGCAGCAGACTCCATTCTACAGTCTGATACAAACGCTAACCGATCTGCAGACCTTGGGCTATGACAAGGATAGAGATTGCTATCGTCTCCGTTATGTCAACTATGTGCTTCGCCATCCTTATGCCCAGTACATCTCGTCTGCTTATGCCGAACTCATGGGCGAACTTCATGACAAGAAGATATTCTACCCTTCCCGTAAATGGCTTTGCCAAAAAGAGGACGAGGGACTGGAAATCCTGTTTCAGGAAATGTCATCGGGCGAGAACTTCAACCTTTCGCTCGTACAGTATCTCTTGGACGTGCTGAAGAACATAGGTACACAAGCACGTACGCTTGACGACCCACTCTTTCAGGAATCACTCTTTCGCACCTATACGCTTGTCAACCGTCTCCACGAACTCATCCAGTCGGGTGACCTAATCGTAGATATCATTACCTTACAGCACCTCCTGCTGCAACTCATGCAGACCACCACTATTCCTTTTCATGGTGAGCCCGCCGAAGGTATTCAGATTATGGGAGTTCTCGAAACACGCAATCTTGATTTCAATCATATCATCGTGCTTTCTGCCAGCGAAGGAAATCTTCCCAAAGGCGTCAACGACTCTTCGTTCATTCCTTATTCGTTGCGCAAGGCTTACGGACTTACCACGGTAGACAACAAAGTGGCTATCTTCTCCTACTATTTCCATCGCATGCTGCAACGTTCTGCTGACATCACCCTTACATACAACAACTCTACTGAAGATGGACATACTGGCGAAATGAGCCGCTTCATGCTACAGCTGTTGGTTGAAAGCAAGCACCAGGTGAAAACCGCTGCTCTGTCATCAGGTCAAGTACCACTTCCTCCCGACCAAAAGAAAATAGAAAAAACGGAGGAAATGATTAGTCAACTCATTGATGGAAAGATTATTTCTCCAACATGCCTGAACACTTACTTGAGATGTCAGAAACGTTTCTACTACCGGTATGTGGCTGGACTGAAAGAACCAGAAGAATTGGATGATGAGATAGACAACCGTTACTTTGGTTTGATTTTCCATCGTGCTGCCGAACTGTTCTATTTTCAGTTTGCCCGTCCCGAAGATTTGCAAACCAATGATAATGGTGAGAAGCAGCTCATTCATCCCCTCATCATCAGCAAGGAGAAGATAGACTATGCGCTCAAACACGAAAACAGCCTGTATAGTTTAGTAGATCAGGCTTTTGCAGAACAGTTGTTCCGCTTGAAGCCCGGATCTAAAATGCCCGAATACAACGGTCTTCAGCTCATCAACCGCGAGGTTATCACAAGCTATCTTAAACAACTCCTCCGCATAGACCAAAAGCTGGCCCCCTATACACTATTAGGACTTGAGAAACAAGTGAATCAAACCTTTGAGTTCAATACTCCTATAGGTAATAAAGCCATCACATTAGGCGGTTTCATCGACCGTCTTGATGCTGTGGCTGCCAATGGTAATCCTGGTTTTGACAATATAGCCGAGCGCATTCGCGTAATCGACTATAAGACAGGACGTATGCCCTCACGGTTCCCTGCTGATGTGGCTACCATATTCGATCCTTCCAAGCTCTCGCTGCACACTGATTATTATCTGCAGGCATTGCTTTATTCTATCATTGTAGGCAATGACGGCCGATATAACAAGACAAAAGACCCTGTTAGCCCGGGATTGCTTTTCATTCAGCAAGCGGGAAGCAAGGATTATGACCCGACGCTAAAGTTTGGCCGTAATCCTATCTTTGACGTGGCCGAATATCAGGACGAGTTCATGCAGCACATAGAAGCTCTCATCAGCGAGATATGCGATCCCTCTCTTCCACTTGTGGCAACAGAAGACAAGCAGCGTTGTGAGCATTGTCCCTTTACAGCCTTGTGTAAGTAAAGCCTGTTGAGCTCAGCCTTATTAATAATAAGGTGTAAAGAGAGAAGTAGGTCATTTTTATTGATTTTAGAAAACTCTTACCATCTATATTTGGTCAAGTCTAAAAAAGAATGTACCTTTGCACAATATTATAATTAAGGTAAGCTGCATTTAGACAAAACTTTTAAAAGTTATAACAATGGAAACAGTAAACAAAAATATTCGTATTGCGGTAGCTGGTACAGGCTACGTTGGTCTGAGCATAGCCACGCTGCTGAGCCAGCACCATCAGGTGACGGCTGTTGACGTAGTGCCAGAAAAGGTGGACCTTATCAACAATCGTCAGTCACCCATACAAGACGATTACATTGAGAAGTATTTGGCAGAGAAGGATTTGCATCTCAAGGCGACAACCAATGGAGAAGAAGCATACAAGAATGCCGATTTCATCGTTATAGCCACCCCTACCAACTATGATCCTGTAAAAAACTACTTCGACACGACTCACGTTGAGGAAGTTATCGAGTTGGCGATGCGTGTCAATCCTGATGCCATCATGGTCATCAAGAGCACCATTCCCGTAGGTTACACGGAGAATGTACGAAAGAAGTATCATTGCGACAACATTATCTTCGCTCCCGAGTTTCTACGTGAGAGCAAGGCGCTGTACGACAACCTTTACCCCAGCCGTATCATCGTAGGCCGTCCTGAGGGCGACGAGCGACTCGACCAAGCAGCACATACCTTTGCCTCACTCCTGCAGGAAGGAGCCATCAAACAGGACATTGACACCCTGTTTATGGGACTTACCGAGGCCGAGGCTGTCAAGCTCTTTGCCAACACATATCTGGCACTGCGTGTGAGTTTCTTCAACGAATTGGACACTTATGCCGAAATGAAGGGGCTTGACACGAAGTCGATCATCGATGGTGTGGGACTCGACCCTCGCATCGGTTCTTTCTACAACAACCCGTCGTTTGGCTACGGAGGTTACTGTCTGCCTAAGGACACCAAACAGTTGCTGGCCAACTATGCCGATGTTCCTGAGAACCTTATTCAAGCCATTGTTGAGAGTAATCGTACGCGTAAGGACTTTATCGCCGACCGAGTGCTCAGTATGGCTGGATATTATTTCTATAAGGACAACAGCAGCTATGATCCTCAGAAAGAACACCCTTGCACTATCGGAGTGTATCGACTCACGATGAAGAGCAACAGTGACAATTTCCGCCAGAGCAGTATCCAGGGAGTCATGAAGCGCATCAAGGCTAAAGGTGCACAGGTGATAGTCTATGAGCCAACCCTCGAGGATGGCAGCACCTTCTTCGGCAGCCGTGTTGTCAACGACTTGCAGGAGTTCAAGAAACAGAGTCAGGCCATCATCGCCAACCGTTACGACCCAGTCTTGAATGATGTGAATGAGAAAGTCTATACACGCGACATTTTCAGAAGAGACTAATGAGGAAAGAAAAGAATTTCCTGGAGAATATTCAATATTTTCACTTCATAATAAAGGAAAAACTATAAAAATAATATATTCAAAAGTATGGCAAAATTAATTATCAATTCTTACGAGGAATTTGCATCTCACTTAGGTGAGAGATTAGGTGAATCAGAGTGGTTGCAGGTAGACCAGGAGCGTATCAACAAGTTTGCTGATGCTACACTCGACCCACAGTGGATACATGTAGACGTGGAGCGTGCAAAAGTAGAGAGTCCTTACCACAGCACTATCGCTCATGGCTACCTCACCCTTTCTTTGTTACCCTACATGTGGCAGCAGATTGTAGAAGTACACAACATCAAGATGTTGGTCAACTATGGCATGGACGAGATGCGTTTCGGTCAACCTGTCATCACCGGCTCACGTGTTCGCCTTGTGACAACCCTTCATGACATTCAGAACCTTCGTGGTATCTGCAAGGCAAGCATCAAGTTCGATATCGAGATAGAAGGTCAGCGCAAGCCTGCCCTTTCCGGTATTGCCACCTTCTTGTATTACTTCAACTAATTAAGTTGATAAGCATCACTTCCAAAAACAGAAACGACAATGGGAGCAGGAAAATGGATTGGCGGTGTACTCGGATTCATCACAGGTGGTCCGTTGGGAGCCTTGGCAGGATATGCCTTAGGCTCTCTCTTCGAACATGGACTTAACGAGGTAAACCGCCAGGATACAGGACAGCAGGAAAGAAACAGCAACGAGGGACAACGCAACTCGTTCATGTTCTCGTTACTTGTTCTTGCCTCTTACATCATCAAGGCCGACGGCAAGGTGATGCATTCCGAGATGGAGCTCGTGCGTCGCTTCTTACGCCAGAACTTCGGTTTGGGAGCCATGACACAGGGCGAGCAGATTCTTCTGAAACTTTTTGAGGAGCAGAAGCGTGTAGGTGTGTTGCAATATCGCAGCGTAATTCAGGACAGCTGTCAGCAGATTCGCAACAGTATGATGTACGAACAGCGCCTTCAGTTGCTCAATTTCCTGGTCATGATAGCCCAGGCCGACGGTCAGGTGCCAGCTGAGGAACTCACAGCGCTGAAAGAGGTTACCTATCACTTAGGACTTAGTGCTGACGAACTTGACCAGATGCTCAACCTCCGCAGTGGAGCTTCTTCAGCTTCAAGTCTCGACGATGCTTATCGTGTACTCGGCATATCGCCATCGGCTACCAATGAGGAGGTGAAGAGTGCCTATCGCAAGATGGCTCTCAAGCATCACCCCGACAAGGTGGCTGCCCTTGGCGAGGATGTCCGCAGGGCTGCCGAGAAAAAGTTCCAAGAGATCAATGATGCCAAGGAACGTATCTTCAAGGCTCGTGGATTATAAAGTTGAGTGTTTTTACTCAACTTATGCTGTGTTCAGCTTCTTTACCGCATCGCCCTCGGTTATCCTGACGAAGCACCAGCGATCAAACCAAGACGTGACGACATGATTAAGTTCATAGAGTAAGGACATATAGGCCTTTGGCCGATAAACCACAATACAATAGATCATTAACTCAACTTTCACAAATATGGAAGTTGAGTTATTTTTTTTGTAGACATAGAACGAAATGAAGGAAGGAATAAGAAAAAAAACGAAATAAGCCAGTTTCTCACGCGAAATGGTTGTAGAAAGTACCCCAGTTCGGGATAAGAATAGTTCATAAAAAGTTGGTAGTCTCACAAATATTTTGTACCTTTATAGGTGATTTA